>Ga0209755_10006223_pt1 | contig 13304 bp, 8 predicted proteins | sample TergutCo191P1_FD_187301 | JGI IMG/M metagenome (GOLD analysis project Ga0209755, IMG submission 187301) | Cornitermes sp. P1 segment gut microbial communities from Petit-Saut dam, French Guiana - Co191P1 (SPAdes) (version 2) | ecosystem: Host-associated > Arthropoda: Insects > Digestive system >... | reverse complement strand
GACACGGTTCAGGAACTACTGAAACAGGATACTCGTGCTGCATCTAAAAATATCGCTGTACGCCCACTTTCAGGAATCATCTTCTGCGCTGACTGCCAATCATCTATGGTTCATAAGACCAATACAAAAAATGGTAAGCGTAAGGGGTACTATGTATGCTCAAACCATCGTGCAAATAAGGAAATATGCTCAACCCATGTAGTAAGAACCGATGCCTGTGAAACCGCTGTTCTTATAGCATTGAAAGCACATACAACCGCAATCATGGATATCGAAAAGTTAGCTGCATATGCGGACGGGCTTGCTTATAGTCAAGGCATCGTCAGAAAACTAACCGCAAGACTTGAAACTAAACAAGAGGAGCTTCGACGTAACAATGATTATCGCTTATCTGTCCATGAGAGTTATAGAGACGGTATTATTCGTCTTGAGGACTTTGTAAATTTCAAGGCTAAGTATGATACAAAGATTGAGGAGGCAGAAGCTACCATTGCTGCAATCAAAGCGGAAATCGAAACTTCGGCAGAAAGTGAAATGCAAAGCCACGGTTGGATTTCGATATTCAAGTCGTATAAGGAAACCGATTCCCTCACCCGTAAGATGGTTGTGGAACTTTTAGAAAAGGTTCACATTCATGAAAATGGGAAAATTTCTGTAGACTTCCGCTACTCAGCCGAGTTTGAACGTATGCAGGGGGTGGCGTAGATGGCACGAAAAAGCAGAAAAAAAGAGGTTGTTAAAGCTACGTCTAAGCCTGTAACCGCAAAAATGGCTGTCTACAATACATCTTTATATGCTAGGTTGTCTGTTTTGGATTCAGGAAAAGAAGTTGGAGAATCCATCGTGAACCAAGAGGAACTTTTGAGAGGCTATGTTTCTGAACATCCCGAACTAACCCTGAAGAAAGTTTACATCGACAATGGCGAAACAGGGGTGAATTTTGACCGCCCCGCATGGAATGACCTAATGAGTGAATGCAGACAGGGTGATATTAACTGCATCGTTATAAAGGATTTATCTCGGTTGGGTAGAAATTTTATCGAAACCAGTGATTATCTTGAACGCATACTGCCCATGTTAGGGGTTAGGTTGATAGCTATAAACGACCGTTATGACAGTCTGAACATCACCACTGGCGAGCGCTTGGTATCTGGCTTAAAAAATCTCGTCAACGATATTTACGCAAGGGATGTAAGTCGTAAGGTATGTGCAGTAATGCGTACCAAACAGAAGAATGGCGAGTTTGTGGGAGCTTCAGCTTGTTATGGATATCTAAAGGACAAGCATAATAAAAACAAGATTGTGGTCAACCCTGAAACTGCTCCTGTTGTGCTAAAGATTTTCCAATGGAAGGCCGAGGGATTAGGCAACACCACGATATGCCAAAGGCTTGATGCACAGGGAACCCCATCTCCATACAAGTATAAATACCTCAAAGGCATTATGAAGGATCCAAAGTTTGATAAGAGCATTTGGATTCCTGAAACGGTGTCAAAAATTTTACGAAACACGATGTATTTAGGGCATATGTCGCAAGGAAAAAGGAAAGAAGCCTTATATGAAAGTTTGCCTTTGCGCGAAACCAAGCGTGAGGATTGGATTATCGTGGAGAATACCCATGAGCCAATTGTTTCACAGGAATTGTTTGATGCTGTAAACACTGTACTGGAAGAAAGAAAGGCGCAGTATGACGAAGATTATGGCAAACATAATCATCTGAAAAGCTCTGCAAACATATTGCAAGGACTTGTATTCTGTGCAGAATGCGGGAAGGCACTCAAACGCCTAAACAGCGTAAATAAAAAGCAAGGTAAAATCTGGTGGTTTTACGAGTGTAGACTTTACAAATCATTAAAACACTGTTCTAAAAAGTCAATCAGCGAAGTTGAATTGTATTCTGCTGTATATGAAGCAGTCAAAGTGCAGCTACAAACTTGCGCGGATATGTCTGCGGTCATTGATAAGCTAAACCGTGAATCAAGCTACAAAGCCAAGTTATCTTGGTATGATGCAGAGATTGAAGGATTAGAATGCGAGTTGCAACGCATTACTTTATTGCGACAGGGGGTATTTGAGGACTACGCATCAAAACTTCTCACTGCCTCGGAATATCAGTATGCCAGTACGCGATATACCTCAGACGAGAGCAAGATACTAAAGCATCTTGAAGTGGCGAAACAAGCAAAGAAACAGTATACCCATAACACAACGCCCATGAATAAATGGATTGCTACTTTCAAGCGGTTTATTGATGACGAAGAACTAACCGTTGAAATGGCACAGGCTCTGATTGAGCGGATTGATGTTCATGAAGGGCATAGGATAACTGTGAATTTCAAATATCGTGATGAGTATGAAGCCTTGGTAACAACCCTCAATGAATGTCTTAACGAGTTGGGGGTGGCGAAGTGAAGCCTGTTATTGCAAAATATCTACGGATATCTGATGAAGATATTGATTTGGATGGAATTGTGAAAAATGAAAGTAACTCGGTGGGAAACCAGAGGGCTTTGCTTGATGACTTCATAAGTATCACCCCCGATTTTGTTAATTATGAAGTTGTTGAGTATCTTGACGATGGACGCACAGGCACAAATTTTTCTCGCCCCGGTATCCAAAAACTGCTTGAGTTTGCAAAGGAGGGTAAGATTCAATGTATTGTTGTTAAAGACCTAACTCGTTTTGGGAGAAATTTCCTTGAAGTTGGGGATTTCTTGGAGCAGAAATTTCCTGCTTGGGGAGTGCGGTTTATAAGCCTAGGGGATATGTACGACAGTGCGACGTTGGCACATGGTGCTACGGGTGGTATAAACATGGCTTTCCGTGGACTGATTGCCCAAATGTATAGCCAAGACCTTTCCGATAAAGTGCGTTCTAACAAAGACGCTGCAAGCCGTAGCGGAAAAATCGTAACCAGCATACCGACATATGGTTATGACGTTGATGATGGCGACAGGCATAAGTTTGTGATTAACCCAAACGAAGCATCTGTTGTTCAAAAGATTTACGCACTATATGAGCAAGGCGTTAAGATTGCAAAAATCACTAGAATCCTTAACGCTGAAAATATCACAACTCCGCAAGAAAGCAAAAAAGCGAAAGGCTATACCGCTAAGTGGGGACGCGGGATTGTTTGGCATAAGGGTGCGATAAGTACAATCCTGCGGAATGAGAAGTATACCGGCAAATGGATTTACGGCAAGTCCCGTGCTCTTGAAATGGGAAGTAAGCGAGCCTATCCTGTTCCGAAAAGTGAGTGGATTGTTGTGGATGTTGCAATTCCTGTAATCATAAGCCAAGAGCAGTTTGACAAAGTTCAGATATTGCTTAATGATTCTCCAAACAGCAAAGCTCCCTTCGTTTTAGAGAGAGCTATGTTTGCCAGAAAAATCAAATGCGGCAATTGTGGCATGGGTATGGTCTACCATTCATTGAAGAGTGGGCGCGTTTATCGCTGCGATATGGGTACGAAGTCCGATAAATTTGATTGTCAAACAGGAAAGATTGAGGAACAGGCTATATATGATGCTGTTCTGAACTCGCTTCAAATGATTGCGCTTCTTTCAAAAGAAGAAAAAGCAAGACAGCTAAGAATTTCAAAGGGTGAAGCAGATGACAGGCACGTTATCCATAGCAAGATACGGACAGCACAGATTGCTATAGAGAACATCAATAATGAAAAAATGACTTTGTGGGAAGATTTTCATAATGGTGCAATGTCCCGCGAATCTTTCCAGAGCAAGAACGATAAATTTTCAGAGCAGATAGCACAACATGAAAAGAATATCGCCCGTCTTGAAAGTGAAGCCCAAACTTCAAAAACAATTTCGGATGATAACAACATAGCCATTGAACGCTACAATCAGCTAAATGGAATAACCGAACTGACTAAAGAGCTGGTTGGCGAAATGGTAAAGGAAATTCGCATCCATGCGCCTAACCACATAGAAATTGACTGGATTTACAGCAACCCGTTTACCCCATAAAAAAAATATTTTTATTTTAGGGGAGTTTTTACTTGACATCAGCCGACGGGATTGTTGGTCCTTTGACTTGGGGCGCGCTTATGCCCGAGTGCTATGGGCGTCCTGCGCCGCCGTTCCCTGGATTTTTGATACGGCAGGGAGCGCGAGGGGATTATGTACGGCAGATTCAGTCTTGCTTGAATGCTGTTAATAACGCGGGATTGGCTACCGACGGGATTTTTGGCCCGTTGACCGACGCCGCGGTTAGGAATTACCAACGCGCAAACGGGCTTGCTGTTGATGGCATCGTCGGCCCAATTACTTGGGGGCATTTAATGCCACGTTGCGGAGGCGCAGTGCCTGTTATAAGAACTGCCGAAGCAGCAGTGCAAACCGTTACTGTGGAAGAAGCCGCTCCGCCGCCTTCGGTGTATACGGATATTGCCGACAGTTCACTGGGAATCGAATATTCGCATAACTTCGCTGCGACAGATGATACGGAAACATCGTATATGCAAGAAACAATAGGCACGGTAGAGCCGGCAAAAGGCGGCGAAACAGTAGGCGTAGAAATGTTAACATTGCCGCAGGTAATCGTGACGCCCGACCCACCCGCTGAGCCTACCCCAATGGTTGAACCGACCGAGCCGATATCTGAGGTGCGAGGCGTGGATATGCATAAATTTCTTATGTATTTACTGGTGAGGCATAGCAAATAATCACTCACACAAATAAAGCAAAACGAGAGAAGGCACAAGCCAACTCTCGTTTTGTTCTTTTTACATTTTATCTTGTAGCCAGCACCTGTGTCCAAGCTCTTTCCCAAGCAGCGGTGGCTTCGCCTAAATGCACAAACGCCTCACTTTTATTGATTACATAATCCGAAGGCCAATAAACAGGGTCGTTTTGAATTTCCGCAGGCAGCATTTCAAAAGCCCGCCGGTTGGTGGTAGAAAACCCTGTATACAATGTATTTCGCAAAGCAATCTCGGGGCTGGAGATAAAATTAATGAATGCTTCTGCCCCGGCTTGGTTACGCGCTCCGCGAGGGATAACCATAGAATCAAACCAAATATTGCTGCCTTCCAGCGGCACAACATAGTTCAAATTGGGATTAAGGCTCATGGTAAACATGGCGTCGCCCGAATAAACCAGTGCAAGTGCGGCCTCATTACCAATCATAGAATGCTTAACATGGTCGCCAAGGAAAGCCCGCACAAGCGGCATTTGCGCCATCAGCATATCCCGTGCTGCGTTCATTTCGTCCAAATTTGTTGTATTAATCGAAAACCCAAGCCGCTTTAGCGGAGGCACAAAAGAGTCCCGCATACTGTCGTACATAAAGATACTGCCCGCAAAGCGTTCGTCCCACATGATATCCCAGCTATCCACTACGATATCGCCCGCGATATCGTAAACCATGGCGGTATTATACAAAATCCCAAGCGTCCCCCATTTGTAAGGCACGGAGTAAACATTGCCGGGGTCGAAGACCAAGTCAATAAACCTAGGGTCGATATACCGCACATTAGGAATATTATCAAAATTAAGCGGCAGAAGAAGCTCCTCACGTATCATGCGCTCAATCATGTAGTCGGAAGGAAAAAGCAAGTCGAAGCCGCCTCCGCCGCCTGTTACACGTGTGTACATTTCTTCATTGGACGCATAGGTGGAATAAATTACGGTAATGCCCGTAAGCTCGGTAAATTCCGCAAAAATGCTTTCGTCCATAAAGTTACCCCAGTTAAAAACTCGGATTTCGTTTTCTGCGTCACCGCACGCGGTCATGGCAAGCATTACCAAAACCCCCGCTAAAACAATTTTTTTCATTCAAAAACTTCCTTTCTCGCCGCGTGTTCTTCCCGCGGCATTTTTTTAGAATCACGTCTACTGATAATGTATAAAAGAATCATTACAGTCAGGAAAATAAGGGTAGAAAGCGCGTTAATCCGTGGGTTAATTCCCCGTCGCGCCATGGAAAAAATAAGAATCGAGAGATTACTAACTCCCGCGCCCGTGGTAAAAAAGCTAACAATAAAATCGTCAACAGAAAGCGTAAAAGCCAACAAAGCCCCGGTAACAATCCCCGGCCTAATTGCAGGAAAAATAACCCTAACAAAAGCCTGTACAGGCGAAGCCCCCAAATCCATGGCGGACTCAAACAAATTTTTATCCAGCCGCCGCAAACGCGGCATAACCGACAAAATAACATAAGGCACATTAAAAGAAACATGAGCAAGCAAAAGCGTGATATAGCCCATTCCGCCAAAGCCCGCAATCCTGATAGCCGCAATAAAAAACAACATCAACGACACGCCCGTAACAATTTCGGGGTTAAAAACGGGCAAATTGGTAAGTCCAATCACCACGCTCTTGCTTTTAGCCCCCAGCGAGTTAATTCCCCAAGCGGCAAAAGTCCCGATAATGGTAGCAATCAGTGCAGAAAGCACAGCAATAATAAGCGTAGTACGCAAAGCCGGAAAAATATGAGGGTCATTAAAAAGCCCCTGATACCACCGCAGAGAAAACCCACCCCAATAGCTACGCGAAGGCGTGTAATTAAACGAAAGAATCATCAAAATAAAAATCGGCACATACAAAAACAAAAGCATAATCGCCATATAAACCGTATAAATTCGCTTTATCAATACAACGCACCCCTCTCGGCGGTTTCTGCGACGCGCCCGTCCTTTGGCTGGCGGTCGAACAGCTTAATCAAGCCCATCATAAACAAAATCAGCACCATAAGAATAACAGCCATGGCCGACCCAAAATGCCAATCGCCTACGCGCAAAAACTGCTGCTCAATCAAGTTACCTACCAAAATAAACTGCCCGCCGCCCAATAAATTAGAAATAACAAAGGTAGTAACCCCGGGCATAAACACCATGGTAACGCCGGAAATCACCCCCGGCACACTAAGCGGAAACACAATCCGCGTAAACACCTGCACCTTATTCGCGCCCAAGTCCTGTGCGGCTTCTATGATGGACTTATCCATATCGCGCAGCACCGTATAAATTGGAAGCACCATAAACGGCAAGAAGTTATAAACCATACCAATAACCACAGCGGTATCAGTAAAAAGCAAATCTGTAGCGGGCAGTCCAAAAATCCCCAAAAACGCATTCAAAACGCCATTCTGCTCCAGAATGGTAAGCCAAGCATAAGTACGCAACAAAAAATTCATCCAAAGCGGAACAAGAAAAAGAAAGAGCAAAAACGACTTGTGGCTGTAAAACTTAGCCAGCGCGTAGGCCAAAGGATATCCAAGCACAAAGCAAACAATGGTACTAATCACCGCCAATTTAATCGACCGCATAAGCACAGCAACATAAATCCGCTCAAAAAACGGCTGCCCCTCAAATAAAGGCGAAAAAAACCGTGCATAATGATACATCGTAAAAACCGTACTGCCATCGGGCGCGGTAGCCGTAAAGCTAAACCACACAATTATAAGCAGCGGCGCAACGATAAAAATAAAAAGCCACAGCCCGTAAGGGTAAACAAAAATTCGTTTAAGCAAAGCCGTCATCCTTTTTCATTACATGAATCAAATCGGGAGCAATCGTAAGCCCCACCTCTGCGCCCTCGGGAGAAAGCACCGTACTGTGAATCTTCCATAAAAAATCATGGGCGTCCACCAGCATTTCATAATGCACGCCTTTGAATGTGACATTTTTAACCACGCCGCGCAGCTTGCCTTCGGCGGGCGTCGTAATCACAATGTCCTCCGGGCGTATTACAATATCAATCGCCTGGTTAGGCTCAAAGCCCTTGTCAACACATTCGAACACAACCCCTGCAAAGCTCACGCTAAAATCGGAAAGCATTGTGCCGCTTGTCAGATTACTTTCTCCGATAAACTTTGCAACAAAGGCGTTTTTCGGCTCGTCATAGATGTCCTTTGGTTTGCCGATTTGCAGGATTTTCCCTGCGTTCATCACGACGATTGTGTCCGACATGCTTAACGCCTCGCCCTGGTCGTGCGTTACGTATACAAATGTGATTCCAAGTTCTTTCTGTATGTTTTTCAGCTCAAGTTGCATATCCAGTCGTAGCTTTAAATCCAACGCACCCAGCGGCTCGTCAAGCAAAAGAAGCTTTGGCTCGTTTATGAGTGCGCGGGCTATCGCCACGCGTTGTTGCTGCCCGCCCGATAGAGACGTCGTTGTCCGTTTTTCGTAGCCGCCGAGGTTTACGAGGCGCAGCATGTTTTTTACTTTTTCATCTATGACTGCCTTTTTCTCTTTTTTCAGGTTAAGCCCAAATGCTATGTTATCCTTCACATTCATATTAGGAAAAAGCGCGTATTTTTGAAACACCGTGTTTACCTTACGTTTATGCGGCGGCACGGAAAGCATATTTTCGCCATCAATGCGCAGCTCTCCCGATGTCGGCTGCTCAAAGCCGCCGATTATGCGCAGGGTCGTGGTTTTTCCGCAACCGCTGGGGCCCAGTAATGTCACAAATTCGTTTTCATCTATATACAGGTTTATGTTGTCTAAAATTAATTCGCGTCCGAAAGACTTTGTTATTCCAATCAGGTCTACAAAATGTTCCAATTCATTCCCACCCCTAACATTTAGAAATTTGGCGGCGAAGTTATCCATAATACCGTCGCCGGGCTTTCTGTATGGTTTTCCAGATAATACGGGCTGCTCGCCGTATAATAGAAGCACTCGCCCTTTTTTATTTTTCGGCTTTCGCCGTTTAGGTGCAGTGTAGCCGCGCCGGAAATCACATATCCCATGGCGTCACCGGGATGAGGCCTGTATTTTGCCGTATTACCCTTTGGTTTTAACTTTACGATGATAGGCTCCATTATGTTTTTTTGTGCGTTTGGCACAATCCAGCAAATCCGGCAGCCCTCGCCCGTGTCCTCCGTCGTAAACGCATCCGACGGGCTAAACACAATTTGCTCATTTTCCGGCTCTTGAAAAAACTCCGTCAAATTTGTGCCAAGGCTATCCAAAACGTCCACCAAAGTAGCAATCGAAGGCGAAGTAAGCCCACGCTCCAACTGCGAAATAAATCCTTTGGAAAGGTCGCAGCGGCTGGCGAGTTCTTCTTGCGTAAGGTTTATGCGGATACGTAACTGCTTTAGTTTTTCTCCGATTTCTGTCGTCTGCATAGGCACACCAATTCTAAATAATATGTTTGATATTACTAAACCGTGGGGTATTAAAGCATAGTTATGCGGTGGTGTCAATAGAAAATTTGATGTTTTTGTTTTTTTGGCCAAAAGCTGTACAGTCCTTAATTTATATGGCGCGATAGGGTTTCAAAAAAGTGAAAAGTCCGTCAAAAAGTCCAATGTAAAAAGTATGTAAAAATCGTTGCGTTTTTTCGGGCACATATGTTATTATGCCAAAGGTTTAAAATTAAGTAGGGTAAACAAAAAAAGAGGGAAGAAACGGGGATGAACTAAAAATGAATAACCAAGCTAAACGAATGCTAGCATTGTTTTTAGCAATGCTAATGGTAATCGGAACAGTAAGTCCTGCATTTGCAGACAACGGGGATACAAACTATGCCCCCCCCCTGCAACAATCTGATGTACTTTTGGCTTCGTTGGTGCAAGCGGCCGATACCGCTGCTGCTGACGACATTGCAAATGGTGGCAAGTTTTGGGCTGACGACGGAGTTTTTGCCGACGAGTCACATCTTACCGCATGGAATAACAACGAACGGATTTTAATTGGTAATGGCAGGCTCCCTGACGCTAGGATACCGATAGTAATAAACAACCAAGCGGTAAACAATAACAGTTATCCGAACGACGGTAACGGGTGGCGGTCGCTGGTGTTTCCGGGATTTGCCCCGGTCGTTAATCCGCAAACCGGCGTATACTTTGATGAGGGCATTACCGTTTATACCGCCACGGCTTTTCAATTTAGGTTTGCAACAGAAGGATACGAGAACATAAGATTTTCTGCATATCAAAGGTCTACAGGCAGCGGGCCGAACGCCTTTGCACTTGCTTACAGTTTATACAGTGCCACAGGGCCGTTTACAATTGTTACGCCTTCGGCTATTAGTATCGCCAGAGGGAATGACACTAATGTGCCTGCGCCTGTGCCCTCATTTGTTGATTTTGATTTGCCGGATACGGTAGCAAACCAAGGTGCGGTGTATCTGCGCGTGTTTATGATAAATAGCACCTTGGATAACAGAGCAAACGGAAATACGTCTATAAACAACATAAAAGTTATCGGTGATGTGATAGATACCGTTGACCGCACTGCCCTAAGAGCGGCAATTGCCAAAGCCGAGGCATTAAACCAAGCCCTGTTTACACCGGAATCTTGGGCGTATTTGCAGATTGCCTTAGACGCGGCTCGTTATACGCTTAACAATTTTACAAGTCAACAGGACTTGGACTACGCAACGGATAATCTACTCTACGCAATAGAGGCACTTGTCACATATATTCCCCAACAACCAACGGATGTGCTGTTGGCTTCGCTGGAACGGAGCGAAGTGAACGCGGCTGCCGACGGCAATATGTTTAGAGCGAATGGCGGAATTTTTGCCGACGTATCCCATCTTACTGCATGGCATAACAACGCGCAGATTTCTATAGGTTTCCTCGGCACCAATAGAACGCCTATAGTAATAAACAACTCCGCGGTAAACAATAGGCCGTGCGGTGTCAATGGATGGCGGTCGGTAGGGTCGGCAGAAATTGACGAAGGCATTACCGCTGCTACAGCCACGGCTTTTCAATTTAGGTTTGAAACAACAGGATATGAAAATATAAGGTTTTACGCAGCACAAAAATCTACAGGCACCGGGCCGAATGCCTTTGCACTTGCTTACAGTACAGCCGGTGCCACAGGGCCGTTTACAGAGATTGAGTACTCGGATAGAGATGTCGTTAGAGTTGGCGACGATACATTCGGCGCGCTTAGCCCTACATTTATTGATTTTGACTTGCCGAGTACAGTAGCAGACCAAGGTGCGGTGTATTTGCGCGTGTTTATGATAAACAGTGTCTTGACGAACAGACTAAACGGAAATACTTCTATAAACAGTATAAAAATCATCGGTGATGCGCTGGGCGAAGCACCGGTAGGTAACCGCAATGCGCTAAGAGCGGCAATCGCCGAAGCCGAGGCATTATACGAAGCCCTGTTTGCAATGGAATCTTGGGTGGATTTGCAGACTGCCTTAGTCGTGGCTCGTAATGTCCTTAACAATTTTACGGGGCAACAGGACTTGGACAACGCAACGGATAATCTAATCTCCGCAATAAACGCACTCGTCTTCGTAACTGATATGAGAGAACTGAACGCCGCAATTGCAGAATCACAAAGAATGCTGGGCTTTAGTAATCATAGCCGCTATTTTGCAAATGCCGACGCACGGCAGGCTGCCCAAGGCGCGTTAAATGTGGCTTTAGCCGTAAGGGATTACCCGTATACTACAACAGACCAGGCAAACAATGCCGCCGGTGTTTTGCGCCAAGCAAACCTTGTGCGCGGTTGGGTGTTTCCTTCACTTCGTATATATTCGGAAAATCACCCCTTCGAAATGCCCAGGACTACATGGCATGATGGCTCTTTGTCTGTGGTAGGGTGTGTTGTTGACGGGAATTTCGATGAAAGCGTGAGACTGCGTGGGAGGGGGAATGCCACGTGGGATGCTTCTCAATGGGGTTCCTTGCATGCTCATAATAAACGTCCGTTGCGGCTAAGATTCAATGCTCCACGTAGCTTGCTTGGCTCGGATCATACATCAACTGACTGGATTCTTCTTGCAGAACATTTTGACAGGTCGCTTATGCGTAACTACAGCGCGTTTTACTTCGCACGTAACATGGTTAATCCAGTAACAACAATGCGGTATGTCCCTATGGGGCAACATGTTCATTTGTATATCAACGGGGAATATGTGGGAGTATATCTTGTCACCGATGAAAGAGACAACGACCGCATGAATCTTACCTTTAATGCCGACCCAAGTTTAAGTGACTTTTTCTTGGAAAATTGTTTCCGCGTTCCGGGTGAAGGCGGAACGAGAGGGATTCACTGGGTGATGGCAGGCGGGCGTGCATTTGACATAATTGAACCGGGTGGAGCTTTCAGAACGGAAGCTCATGCAGAATATATAAGGATTTTTCTTGAGAATGTAAATACAGCCATACTCTCCCAAGATTTTAGTGAAATCATAAAATACATTAATGTTGATACTTTTGTTGACTTTTTCCTTGTAAATGAACTTTTTGAAGAATTAGATGCTGGTGCAACAAGTTTGTTCTTGTATACTCTGGGGCATGGAGAACAAAGAAGATTATACTTTGGTCCCATTTGGGATTTTGACATGGCTGTAGGTAATCACATTATCAGTTATGTAAATACTGGTTTGCGGGTGGTAGAGGTACACAACTGGTTTGCGGCACTGTTCGATATCCCTGAATTCCGGAGAGCGGTATCTGATAGATGGAACTCCCTCGTAAAAGATGGCGTGGTACAACAAACAATTGATCGTATCACAGATAATTCTATCATTTATAGAGATAATTTCGAGCGTAATTTTGCAAGACACAATATTATTGGCATAAATATGTATGCAGGAACCAGTCAATCTAGATTGCCCGACTTTGAATCGCATGTAAACTTTGTAACCAACCGCTTAAGCACACATAAACAAAGGATGACTACGCTCATTAACGATTTCGACTTCTGCGACGATCCATGCGACACATACTGCGACGAATGTCGCCCCGACGACACTCCACCAACCTGCGACGAGTACCCCTGCATATGCCCGGAGGATTGCCCCGTATGTGACGAATACCCCTGCGTATGCCCGGAGGATTGCCCCGTATGTGACGAATACCCCTGCGTATGCCCGGAGGATTGCCCCGTATGTGACGAATACCCCTGCGTATGCCCGGAAGACTGCCCCATATGTGACGAGTACCCCTGCATATGCCCGGAAGACTGCCCAATATGCGACGAGTACCCCTGCGTATGCCCGGAAGACTGCCCAATATGCGACGAATACCCCTGCGTATGCCCGGAGGATTGCCCCATATGCGACGAGTACCCCTGCATATGCCCGGAAGACTGCCCCGTATGCGACGAATACCCCTGCATATGCCCGGAAGACTGCCCAATATGCGACGAATACCCCTGCGTATGCCCGGAAGACTGCCCAATATGTGACGAATACCCCTGCGTATGCCCGGAAGACTGCCCAATATGTGACGAATACTCCTGCATATGCCCGGAGGAAACACCGCTCCCAACCCCAACACCGACCCCAACCCCAACACCGACCCCAACACCAACCCCAACACCGACCCCAACACCAACCCCAACACCGACCCCA
>Ga0209755_10006222_pt1 | contig 13306 bp, 9 predicted proteins | sample TergutCo191P1_FD_187301 | JGI IMG/M metagenome (GOLD analysis project Ga0209755, IMG submission 187301) | Cornitermes sp. P1 segment gut microbial communities from Petit-Saut dam, French Guiana - Co191P1 (SPAdes) (version 2) | ecosystem: Host-associated > Arthropoda: Insects > Digestive system >... | reverse complement strand
ATAAGGATACCACACCACCCCAGCCGAACCACACCGTAACACCAACACACATCGAACCAGAGCAATACAACACATGAAATAAATCCACAATAAGTCGCAAGCTCCTGAAGATGGACGTACTAAAGTTCGAAACATGTTGAGCAGTAAATATTGAAATAATAAAGCAAGTGACATCAAGTTGGTCTATCTTTATTCAACTATCAAGATGATGCACGGTCCAATAAACATAAGATACATAAAACAGTGAATATGCAACGAGCCTAAAATTTTAGGAAGTCTGTATCAAATTACTGACAGGAACAGGAATTCCTCACTTGGAGTCTGGAAAATAATGGAATTAACAGGTACTTTCAATTCTCACTAACACAAATTACAAACAAACAAATCAAGCAGCCTATTGAACTCTTTACATCACTAAATCTTGATTCTACTAGTACGGCAAAAATTAAAACGCATCTGGAAGTAGAATTAAGTAGAGAGCAACAAGATAAACCAAACTCAAATACACAAAACATTAGATTTAATTTCTTGGTACTTCCTTGAAACTATGAACAGGTGCAACTAACATCTAAAAAAAAAACCCAAAACACATAAACACACACTGTGGTTACCATGTCAACCACCCAGCACACAACAGCATAATTTTAAAACAACATGGCAGCACACACACTGAAGAAACTGGTTTCAATTTATTTCATGCAATGTGACACTTCAACTGCATGAAACTAGCATCTTGAAACGAGTTCTTTCTGTATGCATGACAACCATGAAGCAACTACAGTTGAAACAGCTCGTCACCATGAGCCATGCCTCAACACTGAAGAATGAACACAGAACTAGTCATATCTGCTGCCAGCAATTACATATCATGGCATAACAGCATTAGATGTCTGCTATTAAAGTATATATTGAAAAATAATTTAACTGTTAAAAGTCTTTTCCACACAACAAGTTACACTGCATTACAATACTGAAAGCATTCCTGTGTTACAAACAAAAAAAAACTACATTAGGGGACAAGCAACAGAGAATGGGAGAGGCAAAATAAAAGGAAATGGAGGTTATATGCCAAGGTCCTAGCAAAAGAAATACAGAAAATGAAACAAACCAATTAAGTACTAAAATAAATAAATTTTTTAATATTTTCAGTGTTGTGTATACCAAGTGTACCACTCCTGTAATTTGTACACCATCAAATACTTAGGTGACTAATTCAGTGAGGATGAGATGGGTAGGAAATTAACACACAAGGCACAAAGAAATACATACACAATTTTTGGGCGGGATCATTTGGGAAACCTTGGTGCAGGTGGGAGGATATTTAACTTGTTGTTGAAGAAATACAATGTACAGATGTGGACCGATTCATGTGGCTCAGTACAGGATCCAGAGGGAGGATTTTGTCACCATTTTGCTTTACCATTTAATTCATTTTTAGTTTATCCAACAACAATGTCAGTAACTCAGATTGTAAAATGTCAAATAACTGGATGGCAAAAAACAATGGGAAAACAGCCATGGCTTACTCCAAGGTAAGTTCTGGTGTCTGGAGAGACTGAAGGAAACACCAGCCAAGATTCAAACCAAACAAGACATACGCATTACTGCTGCAAGAGCCCCCTCAGTCCCTGCTACTCTAAAATTTAAATTTGTATGATTTTTAAGTTCTTTACACCAGTATTAATGAAAAGTACTGTCTTCTGAGATGTGATGCCAGGTGGTGGTAAACACAAGATAAGGTTCTTACAGTTGTACTGCAGGAGATTCAAGTCTTCTGGGACATTACATTGCAATGACTGATGAATAGTGACAGACATTTTGAAGGAACGTGGCACTCTCATCTTTGGAAGCATCAGGCACTACCCAGCCCAATGACACAGCATCACATCACAGGAGAGTTCAGCCTTCTAGTTGGTACAAGTTTACCAGCATTGCACAATATTCTACAATGAAAATGAAGGCAGCTGATTTCTCCAAAATAATGTTGAACTTCTCCCAGACTGCACAGTGTCACATGTCAGAAGAGGGCATTCTTGACAAGAAGCTTCTTGTCAAGTGTGACTGGAAGTTCTCATGGCAATAACTTGGTTCTCTTAAAATGTCAGAACAAGAAAAATCTCTCCTGATGATGAAAGCAGAGGTTCCTCTGAAGCACTGGTATGTATCAATACCAGCCTACACAGTGCACATCCCAGAACAATGCTACCCTCAAGTATTTTTACTTTTCATTTTGCATTCAGAACATTTTTCTCTCCCTTCTAGCACTTAAAATACAAGCTCTCACCTCATCCAGCTCAGCATCAGCAAGGTCCAAATGTTCAGAGATTTTGAGGTCATCCTTATTGGTGGTGTCAGCTTTTCCATAAGCCTACATAACACAAAATCTTGATGATACCTTTCAATTAAAGCAGATACCAGACAAATAAATACAATTACAAAAGCATTCACTACTGACGTGGTACAGGCTGGAGTTCCAACTGATTGAAGCTTTTGGCGTGTAACCTCTATGCCAAATTATTTCAGGTGTGGGTCATCCATAACGGCTCCAGGGCTGCAGCCCTCCCAGAAATTTTGAGAAAAATTGAACTTAATATACGAATATAAGTTTTTGTATGGATATACATACATTTTTTAAAAGAATACAAATGAAATAATTTGAAATGCAAATATGATGGACTGCGCCGCAGACCGCGAGCCTTTGTATGGATATACATACATTTTTTAAAAGAATACAAATGAAATAATTTGAAATGCAAATATGATGGACTGCGCCGCAGACCGCGAGCCAGCTGCAGGTGGGAAAGACAGCCAGCTAGGTAGCGAGCCAGCCTGCAGGGAATGGAGCCTAGAGGTGTTACGAGGAGGACTTCAAACATCTGTTTACCCTTTCTAACATTTTAAATGCTGGAATTTTGATGACCACTCTCATCTAGCTATGTTCAAAGCCATACTTGGAAATGTTTTAATTAAAGTAGTTGCAATTTTTAGATAAATACATATGCAAACAGTGTGAAGTATTGACAGTATTTTGCAATTAATTCCAAGATTAAGAACTTACATCATGCAACACCTGATGCTCTTATTTTTCAGTCATCACCAAGCAAAACACAAACTTATGTAGAAAATCTCAACCTGCTACCAACGTTAAACGTAAGTTGTTCAGTGGCTGTGCTGAAGGATATGCTCTCTTAAGCCCTTATGATTATTTGTACAATAATCCTGCCCCAGCCCTACAACAAGAAAGTTCCACAAGCTGCCACTGACTTATTTCAAAACAAAATTTGTCATCAGTTGAACAACTGCATCTGGAACCTGGCTATTATAGCTCAGGGTGGCTATGTCAAACAGTAAATGTGCACAAAACAAGCTTTAAACACTTCATATCTGCGATCAATACAACTTTTACCGCTATCAACACCAATGTTTCAGAGAAATCTACTGCCTCCATCTTCAAGGTAAAGGTACTCTGAAGATCGAGGCAGCAGGTTCCTCTAAGATGTTAGTACTCACCTAAATAATATGGTACATACAGCCTTTGACACTAAATGTGACTACCTAAACTAATTTATAGTTCCTGTGGAAACTGGTAGGCTCTTGATTACCTGTCCTCCAGAGCTCTTTGTAGCTCTTCTGGCTGGCAAAACTTCCTCTTCCTCTGACTCTTCCTCTTCCTCTTCCCTTCCAAACTCTTCAGGAGTGACATCAGCAGCACGTGTAGCTGCGACCAGTAATCACAATATTATTACTGACCAGTCATCATACCTCAGCATAACTTCCTGTATTATTTATTACACAAGGTGCCCCGAAAAGTCCCGTGGATAACTTCTTAAGCCTATGGTGCTGAAAAATCACTACAGTTGACATACAGAGTGACACTGGGAAAACCAAATGTCCACTAAAGTTGTAGGCCAAGAACATGCAAAGTCACTGGTGACAATTTAAATCCCAGGTCTTTCGGAGAGTAGACTGGGAACTAAATGCTGACTCCTAAGGGTTAAACAGAGAAATAACTGCACACACAATCTATAACTGGTAGACACTTACATTTGCAAATGACAGTCAGGACTTTGGACTTCAAAGCAATGAACATGAGGATAACTAGTAAATAATAAGCTAGTGGGGATATGAAAGGAGGCAGTTGTAGCAAGTTACCATCCAGGTACTAGCATGGTAGGCCTGCATCAGCGCAATCTCTACCCAAACACAAAGCAGTATTGTTATCAACTCAACCGCAATATTCAGTGAACTTCACGTACATCGGTCAATTTCCCAGAATCTGGGTTAAAGGACAGAGAAATATACATACATACATACATACATACATACATACATACATACATACTTATATACATACAAACAACACACACACACACACACACACACTGAAGAATAAACACTGAACTTGGAGAAAAATCGCCAATACATGTACATTCTACTTCTAAAGTAACACTACAAACGGAAAGACCACAAATGGAGAAAATGGGAACTAAGCACAAAAATCACTGGCCACTTCAAAACACATTTTACGGTTTCGATATTTGCAACATTAGGTATTACTTAATTATGGTGTCTCCCATCATCCTACAGCATAGGCAGATCACTGCCGGTTTCTTACCACAGAGGCCCTGGTTCAACCCCATTGTCAGTCATGTTGGATTCATTGTGGACAAAGTGGCACTACAGCACTTCAGATTTCCCCTAACAACTGTCAATCTTCCAAGGCTCAATACTAAATTACGAGCAGCCATCACTATGATCAAACAGGGCCAGAAAAATGCAACTTAAGTGAATTCCTTGAAACAACAAACTTACTGCCATGAGAGATAATGTACATATTAGTTAATGGTCACAGAGTTGGCATGTATAAATGGAGCATGTGCAACAGCTTACACTAAAAGGAGGGTGGGAGAAAACGGCAAATGAATGTAAGATTTAAAACATTTTCTGTACAGAAATTTGTGTTATGTGAATACTTCTGCCAGAAGTTTAGGGAATGTTTATGTATAATTCTTCAAAACGTTAGGCCTGTATACGCAGCATAAGCATAACAGTGACCCCCCACCAACATCATATCTGCAATCAGCAGATCCTCACCCCATGTTTAAAATAAAAATAAAAATTTGTATTTTAAACACAGAGTGATTACCAAAGAGTTTAAAATATGAATAAGATATTTTATTATAAATATAACAACATATAGTCAAACACAACTCAATTAATGATTTTATTAAGGTGTATTTCTTACATTGTTTCGTTCAACAACATGTTTCAGCTCTAGTTATTAGCTATCTTCAAGCTGATTACTTTTCTTAGTAGGGCAGAATATACAACAAAACAACACATTGAACTACTTAGACATTTCCATCCACAAAACTCAAAATAGCATAAAAACTTCCATCTACAGAAAACCCACCTTCACTGACACTATCATCCCTTACACATCCAGCCACCCAACACAACAAACATATGCCGCAATTAGATTCCTATACAACAGACTAAACACATACCAGTTACACAACGAAGAACACCACCAGGAAGAAAACATCATACATAATATCCTCTAAAATAATTCCCTCCCAATCCATCCATAACCTTAAGCAGAATTGAAAAAAAAAATTCTCCAACTCTCAAGCGTAAATAGGCCACATTCATATATATAGGTAAAGAAACCACATATATCACCAATATATTCAAACACTCAGACATAAGAACAGCTTACAGTACAAATAACACCATTCAAAACTTCCTAACACAGAAAGCCCACTACTTTGACAAATTCTCATTTCAGGAGTTTATAAATTAACCTGCCCTGATTGCAAGAAAACAAATCCAGGACAAACAGGAAGAACTTTACAAAGAGATACAATGAACACAAACGTGCCTTTCGGAACAATAGCCATTCCTCCAAATTTGCACAGCATCTAAATGAACATACAAATTCCTTTGGAGCCATAAACGATATCATGCAAATACTACATTATCAGAAGAAAGGCCCTAATTTAAATACAAGAGAACGCTTTTATATTCATACAAAAGCCACTTCCAATAACCATCTCAATGACAACCAAACAATATATCCTAACAGAATCTTTGACACCATCCCCAAAATCTACCATCCACAATTACTCCCTCCCTACACTTTCACCACCTCATCCCTTCCCCCGCTACACCTACATGACCTTCAACCGATCAATACCCATCAGTCTTTACACAACATACAGGGAAACCCGTATACCACAAGGAATAGATGCACGTATATTCAACGATTTCCACTCACAAAGTAAATAATACTACGACAATTCAATAAATTATTTTCTTCGGCACAAATGTAAACGTACATAAGTCAACAAACACTTCAAAATCTAAGTACCAATTTAAACTAACCTAAACATCTCACAAAATGACAACAGTATCTACACAGATTAATAATCCACTATAAATATATTTATTATATTCACAGATGCAATATAAAAAAACATACCATCTATTTGATGAAGTCCACACACCATATTTCCAACAGAAACATTCTACATTAATTCATAAACAATGTCTTAATACAGATATCCTCTGTTAAATAATGATTATATAGATAAATTACCAACGACAAAAATGTAAGTAACAAAATATCACCTATGACACATAATAAACTGAAAACACCCAAATTTTTTAAAACATAATGTTTGCTATAAAGGTGCTGTCACAGAAGGTCAACAAACTTCCGATAACTTCCACAGGCCTGTTACACCGTCACAAAAAACCACTGCATCAATGAAGAATCCATATACACAGTTAAACAGAATAATTTTTAGTACCCACACCACATTCCATTATAATAAACTGTAATTTTAACATTCTATATAATTAACTTTCACTCACTTAATTTTAATACTGCTATACAATGGAATCAATGTTAAAATTTTATATGTTATATGAGACCTCGCAGGTAACAATAACAGCAGCATTGCTAATTGTATATTTTACCCTACTAAGAAAAGCATTAACCTGAAGATGGCTTATAACTAGAGCTGAAACATGTCGAACGAAACGATGTAAGAAATACACCTTAGTAAAATCATTAATTGAGTTGTGTTTGACTATATATTGTTTACATTTACAATTCTATAGAACACAACAGAGATAACTAACCTGAAAGATATTTTATTTTAAACACAGCATGAGAAGTTAAGTCTAAAGCATGATTGTTTCCAAATGTACCATACCATTGTCAGAATCCGACAGAATTGAACCATATCACCCTTATCACAGGGGACTGGTACAATATGCACATCTGAGGCTGCAGAACCTGGAGACTTAAGACACTCCAGTCCTTGTCATCATCAGTGTCACTGTGCTCATCATAACTAATAACAATATATAATCACCTATGTATTTATCACGCAAGATTCACTATTTAACTGCTGTCATCATCATAATCAATCATACACAATCATGCCAATTTCAGATGTTAATGCATACTGAAATTATGCACGCGTAAGTCCAAAGGACTGATGGCAAACTGAGTAGGTGACATGAGGTTCTTACAGCAGTAAGTATCAATATCACTCTCTGCTGGAATAACACCATGTAGTTTGACAGATGGCAACACTTTGGAACAATCAGCTGTCTCTATTTTGTACCCTAAAGATGGAAGCAGTATATTTCACTGAAACCCTCATAGCTCTCTAAGAAATGACATCACATCCCAAAGATCATAATGCTGGTCACGGGGTGTTTCAGTAATCTGTCAGCATTTGCTCAGAGGCACTCACAGAACTGCAGATGACTCTGGAATGCACAGCGCCTCATGGCTGAGATATGAACCAGGTACCTCCCTAATAAAATGCACTTATGTCACAACTCAAACTCAGAGAAAAATATACAAACAATTTGGAAAAAAAAAAATTTATCTTCTACATTTGTGGTCATATATAGTGTTAATGAAGGTACTGACATTTCTGTAGTGGTGCACTGATTATTCTTGGTTGTTCCTCTTTTTCACTTTCCTCCTCCTCCTCCTCCTCCTCTTCTTCCTCCTCTTCACTCTCCTCTTTTGAATCTTTCTCTTCATCTTCCTCTTCTTCACTCTCTGCAGTGGAAATTCTCCTCTCCTCTGTTGTAGGTTCTGTCTTTGTCATGGCTTGTGGCCTGTACTTTGCAATGTATTCTTCAAACGTTTCTACTTTCTGCAATTCTTCCTCTTCCTCCTCCTCTTCTTCTTCTCCTTCTTCTTCAGAATATTCAGATCCTAAATATGAAATGTCACAATTTCCTTGCATTTTATTTCTGCAAACTGATCAAGCCAGAACAAAAATGGCCATGGTGGAATACCTTTGTACAAGTGTAATTAATGACTTTATCTAAATCACAGCACTACATCACGTTCAATGACAAACTGACTGTGACTGATCAATGAGACAGGATAACAATGTAAGCAGCAACAATAATACACAAACAACACTTACTCAGTCCAACACAACACACATTTATATCAACTCAATTAGTTACCTTGACATGTATGCTACATGTACTTAGGCCATCTTCAGTCATGTTAATACACACACCTTACTACTAAACACATTAAAAACTTCAATCACTATGTGAGCCCTGCAATAAATTTTTTTTCCCTGATTTTCTATAACTAATTTTTTTATTTACATGCCATATTCAAGAACAAGTCTGTCCAATAAACAAGAAATCTATGAACCTTAGCAGTGGATGTTGTTATCTTTATGGAAGCCATCTCGTAGTGTTTATTACTGAACAAACCATGTCTATTCATTCTAAAACAACAGATTTATTTTACAAACTCTGTAAGGGTGAGTACACACTTGTAACGTTACCGCGTAGCATAATACTGTATCGCGACAGTGTGGACGGGACTTGTGACCGTGTAACGTATCAAAAGTCGGTTATGCAGTAACATTACCGGCTTGTCCATCACATCAAAGGGATGATACGGTTATGACCTGAGCAGGTGTGGACGTGCAACGTGACACGTCAACTCCATCTGCTCCTCTGCCCTTCTCTTCTTTCCCAATGCTTCCGGTCTTGAAGGGTGGTGCGAATCTGTAGTGCTGCGTGTTTTCTTGAGCATTTTGGTAATTGTGAATTGGAGTGGACTCAGGAAAGTGGCACAGAATTCATCAAACTTTATAATAAGAAATAATATGGGACCCAAAGCGCCCAACGCATTTTAGTAAAAGTTCCAATCACAATCTAATTTTAAAATTCTTCCATAAAAAACAAATAATAATAATAATAATAATATTTGTCTTCCCTGTAAGTAATCCTTCAATTTTTCAACAAGAGCTTCACACACTTGCGGTACGATGCACCTGATTGCTTGCTTGGAAATTTTGAAGAGGTACTGCAGGCTAACATACGAATCACCACTTGCCAAGAAACGTAGCGTCAGTGCCAACTTTTCTTGAACAGAAATGGCTTTCCTGAATACTGTGTCCTTTTTCAAGAATTTTTTCTCCATTCAAATTAATTAAAAACTCAAATTCACTGGGAGACATTCTGGTGAAATTCTTACATAACCCACTTGAACCGCCATACACTTCCCTGCTTACATACAATTGCCGTTGCCACCACCACCGCTCTTTTCTCTTTTTCTTTAAAACGAAATGTATATAAATGTACAAAGCTGCTGCTAGCTGCAAAGATTTTGCTCGCACTCCCACAACAAACAAGGAAACCCATGGTGTAATGCTCGCAGGATACTGTTACGCCGTGAGGTATGGGATGAAAGTTCAACTTGTAACTCCGTATCGTGTCAGTCACTTGCAATGTTACGGCATTATGGTACACAGTAACGTTACAAGTGTGGACCCACCCTAAGGTGTTTGTATTGATATGCCCAAGGACGGCCTCAGTACAGGCTGACACATGTAGCACACATGTAAAGGTAACCAGAGGAATTAAAATAAACCCATGTTGTGTTAAGACTGAATAAGCATGTTTTGTTTAGTAATAAACACATTAAGATGGCTTCCATAAAAATACCAAATATCTTCTTTTAAGGATCATAGATCTCCTGTTTATTGGCCAAACTTGTTCTTGAATATGGCACGTAAACTGAAAATTAAAATAGAAAATCGGGACAATAAATTTGTAACAGTGCTCACACAGTGATTGAAATGTTTAATGTGTTATTTAATGATGCAGCCAACTGCTGTATTTCCACAGCACTGGTGACAGATGCCATGGTGGCTAGTAAGAAGAATGACCCAAAAACCAAGACAGTCCAGCTGCATGTGCTGATTCGTACCAGCACAAAACTGGAGACATGCAGCATACGAAAATGCCACCAAATGGCCAGGTGCTGGCAGCACTCAGGTGTGTCAAAATGAATAGAATAATCGTGTACTGTGAATTAGAAAAGATGTGGAAGAAAATAAGTGTTGCCAAACTTAAGGTTTTGCAGGTACCCTGGCATTTTGCCTGTCGAGACTGGAGAAAAACATAAAATCTCACTCAAACAGTGGTCCTGGTTGGGATTCAAACTGGGTACCCACTTAATGCAAGATTATTAGATTATTATTGCTCTGCTACCTGGCTCAAAGTTTAAACCACCATGACCACGCTACATGACATTTCACACACACACACATAAATATAGTCATAATGTCACCTTCCAGATCATCTGGTGATATCAGTGTCTGTCGCCTCTCTATCACTTCTGGTGCAATCTCTTCCACACCATCATCACGGTCACGTGCTTGTGCTGAGGCAGCCATTTGTAACGTTGTGCCATCATCTGCAAATCAGTCAACATTACCATGCCAGCACAGCAACCAGATTTCAGACCTGGCCCCTCCTTATGGTTACTGTACAATCATTTGAGACCCATCCAGTGTTCACAGTTACTGAGCTGTGTTATCTGACAGGTGGCCACTGTTCATGGTTACTGTGTTATTACTTCAGACCTGCCCACTGTTTACAGTTACTGTGCTAAAACTTCAGACCTGACCATTGTTCACAGTTACTGTGCAATTATTTAAATCCTGGCCATTGTTTACAGTTACCATGCTATTATTTCAGACCAGGCCAATGTTTAAAGTTACTGTACTGTTACTTCAGACCTGGCCACTGTTTATGTTTTCCGCGCTTTTATTTGAGACCTGGCCACTATTTACAGTCATTGTGCTATTATTTCAGACCTGGCCACTATTTTCAGTTACTGTGCTACTATATCAGAACAGTTACTGTGATATTATTTCAGAACTGGCCACTGTTTATGGTTTCTTTGCTATTATTTGAGACCTGGCCACTATTTACAGTTACTGTGTTACTATAACAGAACAGTTACTGTGCTATTATTTCAGACCTGGCCACCTGGCCAGTTTACAGTTACTGTGCTATTATTTGAGACCTGGCCACTATTTACAGTTACTGTGCTATTACTTCAGACCTAGCCACTATTCAGTTACTGTGCTACTATTTGAGACTTGGCCACTATTTACAGTTACTGTGCTACTATATCAGAACAGTTACTGTGCTATTATTTCAGATGTGCCCATTATTTACAGTTACTGTGCTATTATTTGAGACCTGGCCACAGTTTACAGTTACTGTGATATTGTTTGAGACCTGGCCACTGTTTATAGTTACTGTGCTGGTATTGGAGACCTGGCCACTGTTTACAGTTAGTGTTACTATTGCAGACATGGTCACTGTTCACAGTTACTATGCTAGTATCAGAGACCTGGTCAATGTTTAGAGTTACTGTGCTAGTATTGGAGACCTGGCCACTGTTTACAGTTACTGTGCTATCATTTGAGACCTGGACACTGTTTATAGCTACTGTGTTATTATTTGAGACCTGGCCATTGTTAAGAGTTACTGTGTTAGTATTTGAGACCTGGCCACTATTTACAGTTACTGTGCTACTATTTCAGAACAGTTACTATGCTATTATTTGAGACTGGCCACAGTTTACAATTTTATCAATATTTACAAAATTTGTACAATTTCAGCCACTACCACAATTTCTGTGCTAACATCCGGCCAGTTTGAGACATATGGCCAATATCTAAGGTTTCAACATCAGTACACACTTACTATTTGAGACATGACCAAACATTTACTCCATCTCTAAAATTCACTTCTGGGTTATTTTATCATGTAATTTTGGAAGAATATTTTTTTCTGCAACACTGGCATTGACCTACTGAACTATATAGTGTAACATCCCAGAAGCCCACAATGTGCATCTTGTGAAACCTCTTCAACAGTATTTGTCTACACAGTTTCAGTTGTTAAATTACATATCTCACAGAAACACACTCGTATGTGTTAGATACAAAAACATTATAAGCCTACCACAATTACTTTTATAAGATATGCAACTTATCTGTAGCTGCTGGTCCACACACACACACATACACACATGCTGTTGACATTACAGGTTTGTACAGCAATTATTGGAAATCTTTACAAGATCAGGTAGTCAACCAAAAACACCTCTCAAACAAATTCTTAACATTTCTACTTCAAATGCCCATCTTCAATTTTGATCCTGTCAATTTAACTTTAACACCACATTTCAATCTAAGTTATGATGAAGGAAATCTTAACAAATCTCAAGATATTGTGGCAATACAACTGTTACATAAGATACAGATGAACTGTCACTATCCGATTCCACCACAGGGAGTTCAGAAACATTTCATCCAGTATGGAGAAATAGCCACTAATAAGGGGAAAATTAAGTTACATTGAAAATGAATTTTAAGGTTTGATATAAGTAAATGGTCGCTTTAAATTCACAAATAAGCACAGCAATCAATCAGACACAAAGCAGTGCAGAATTCTTGAAATACTTTTATATCTTGAGGTAGCCTCAATTCACTTCAAGCAGTTAAATTAATTTAGTACACCACTCCTTTTACAACAATGGGCACCAAGTCTCTTTCCAATACATAAAGCAGCCAGGGTGTGGTGCTTACCATCCACCCCATCTAGTGCCGAGGTTAGAGAAACAGTAGAGCTACACCTCTACTTCCCCTCTGTGCCTACAAAGCCTGTTCCAGGGTGAACTTTACTATATTTACAGCCACATATACATTCCCACTGGATCACTCAGTAACCACAGTCTGGTCACACAGCCTATGATCAGCCACCGCACTTTGTGTTTGATAATACGGTGTCTCATCACACAGACTAATCTACACAAATGAAGAGAAAAAACTGCTGACAAGCAATGCACTGGTCACAACTGGGAGGAGGTGGAAGCAGTCAGGAAGGTGGAGATAAAAAGAACAGAATATGAAAAGGGGAGGGAAAAAAGAAAACAAGGGGA
>Ga0209755_10006221_pt1 | contig 13306 bp, 10 predicted proteins | sample TergutCo191P1_FD_187301 | JGI IMG/M metagenome (GOLD analysis project Ga0209755, IMG submission 187301) | Cornitermes sp. P1 segment gut microbial communities from Petit-Saut dam, French Guiana - Co191P1 (SPAdes) (version 2) | ecosystem: Host-associated > Arthropoda: Insects > Digestive system... | reverse complement strand
CGGACGAGAGGCGACAGGGCTTTGGTTTTCATCGACCCTGACCAGCCCCCGGGCCACCGCGCCATGGCGATGGATTCGTTCAACTCCATGTATGAATACGAGCAAAGGATCCCCGACACGGGAGGCGAGTTGTTCTGGGCCATTACCGCCCCGTCAGAGCATCAATGGTCAACAAGCACGCTTCCCGCCGGAAATTACCGCTTTGAGCTTAGGGGCGGGAATGGCGGAAGCGGGGGCGGCAACCAGCGGGGGCAGCCAGGAGGGCATGGAGGACAAGGTCAAGTTATCGTATGGAAACTAAGAATATTAAGCGCTACTACGTTGTTCGGGATATTAGGCGGGAATGGCGCCAATGGCGGAAGCGGCAGCCGCGCGTCTGGCAATTGGTTTCTGGTTGGACCGCCATTCGTGCCGCCCGCAGCGGCATTTAACGCGCGGAATTGGAGCATAACTGGCGGGGGCGGCGGTTCTTCCGGAGGGGACACGCGATTAAGGTTTGGGAGCAGAATTGTGCTAGACGCAATAGGCGGTGCCGGCGGCGGCGGGGCGGGCGGGGATATGCACCGCGATGTGGGCCATATATTTTTGTCTCATTTCGCGCCAGGCGCTGGCGGCGGCGCTGGTTTTGGCGGTGCTGGCGCTGGCAGTAATAACGAAGCGCCAGGCGGCAGGCAAGGCACTTTGGATCTTGGCGGCCTAGGCGGAGGCGGAGCCGGTGGCGAAAATGACATTATTGATTTCGGCAACTTCAGGGGGCAAAGCAGGGAAGGCGGGTTAATAAGACGGAACGGGGGCACGTCAACGGAGCTTATGACATTAGGAGCCTCGCCCGGTTGGGGCGGCTCCTCCTTTTCAGGAACATCCGGGTTTTTCCGTTGCTATAGAACGCGGGACGACACAAGGTGACGAAACGATCAGCAGATGGGGGCAAGCAAGCCTCGCCCCGCCTTCTTTGTGAATTCGTAGCGGGGCGAAATACGCAGGTCTTAGAATTTCACGCCGATCAAAAGGGACGGCCTAAAGTGGAACCTGTTGCCAAAGACGCGCCTGTCCTCATTTATGTTCGCGTATACAGGCACGTCAACAGGGACAACAATGACAGTGCCAGGAACCGCAGGATTTTCGATCATGACCCTATTGGTTTCATAGCCAACAAATACCCTGTTGCTGTAGTTGTACCTATGGAGGAAGGCGTACGCAATCCCCAGGTTGGCGCCCACGTAAAGACGGCTGCCCAGCCTGCGGTTTACGGAAACCCCGCCGCCTACCCCAATAAAAGAGGTAGTTCCGCTTCCCATGTAGTCCAAGCCAAGGTTAAGCACCACGCTCCACTGGGGGGTTATGTCAATGAACATCATTGGGCCGAAAGAGGCATGGAAAAGCGAGTTGTCCTGCCCAAACAGGCCGCCTACTTCCAAGGCAAGCCCGAGTCTGCCAAAGAAAAGAGGGTAAAGCAGCCTGGCGCCGAAAACTCCCGCATGGTCAAGATCCACTCCTATAGCATAGCCCCCGCTCGTTTCCGCCATAAAGCCAGGCGTATCGCCGGGCTGGGAAAACGCGGGCATAGCGACGAGAAAGAAAGCCGAAAACAGCGCAAGCAAGCCGTGTCTTTTCACAAAACGCCTCCTGAGATTCGCATGCCCACACACTATAGGCTAAAGCGCGGGCCGTCAAGCCCTCCGGAGCGGCGGGGCGAGGGCCGCCGATGATCGCAGACATATTCGCGATAATCGACAACGAGCCCGTGCTCCTGCGGCAGCCCATGCTTCCCCACGCGCCAACCGCATGGAGGGTGCCGCTGTTCGCGATTTACCAGCCGAGGGCCGCCGGCTGGCCCTCGGAGCCGTGGTACCACGAGCGCGACATGACAATATCGGTTCTGCTGATAGGCGGGCGCAGGTTCTCCGCCATGCCCCGAACCGCCGAGGGAGAGTGGCCCCGCGTCCCCGGCGACGGCATGTTCACCCTGCATCGCGAGGGAAGCGCCTCCTTCATTGTTTTGGGCTTCGAGCTCGAATCCCTGCGCATGTACGAGCGCGTGGAGACGATAGCAACGTCCGAATCCGCGTATTCGAAATACGGAACCAAGGAGCCGGACGGCAGCCCAAACCCCCCGATGGTACTGACGACCCCCGTCATAAAGGGCAGGGCCGACGCCTTGCGCTTCGCCCGATTCACTTTCGAAACGATGAAGGTGAGGTTCGTGAAGTCAGAGCAGTCGATCTACCTGTTCGGCGGCGGCATGTGGCTTTTCATGCGAGCGAAAGACGGCAACACGGGCAGGAGCAGCGACCACTCATTGGGCCGATTCATCATAGACAGGATAGAGCACGACGACAGAACCGCGACTTTGGACGCGATAGACTTCCGCCATTTGCTTAACGTGAAATATCCCACCGAGACGTTCACGAGGGACGAATATCCGTTTTTGGAAGAGAGGCACATAGACACCGTGAGGCCGCGGATGATGGGGATAGGCAACGGGGTTCCCGGCGTGTGCCTGAACGGCCTGCAGATATATGCCGCGTTCCCGATCAGGCTTGAAAGATACGATTTCCAGTTCCCGCCCGGCTGGACGGAGCTTTACCGAATCGACGTGAGGATGAGCGAGAATACCTGGGTGGAAATATGGCCCGGCCTGGGCAATCCGCATATATTGGAGGGGGCCGGGGCGTACCGGCCGGCGCACCCGGCGGAAACCGCCCCGGCAATCGACGCGGAAACGGGCATAGTGCAAATATGGTGGAGCCAAGCCCTGCAGGGCGGCCGATTCGGCAACAATCCCAACAACGCGAGAATTTTCGCGAAGTGGCCCCACGCCTCGATGGAGGGGGCGATAAGGGAATTGCTGGGGATAGCCAGCCCCGATTTTTTGCTTCCTGGGTTTGGGGGCGAATTCGGCGGCCTGGCGGACATGGGCCTTTTCATGGACAGCGCGGAGCCGATATTCACGTGGATCGAAAAATTGCAGGCGTCCAACATAATAGGCGGGCAGCTCATACATTTGAACGACGCCTTAAGGTTCCGCCTGGAAAACCCCAACCGCGCGAGAACCCTGACGCTGGCGCAAACGGACGTGCTGAACCACGAGGATATTTCCGTCGTTCTTGCGGACGAGTTCATGTACTCCGGCTGGGAAATCGCCTACAGGAAAAGCCACGCCGACACGGGCGAGGACGGCGAGGGAAGGCTCATCGGCACGAACAGGCGATACCCCACCGCGGGCATATACAACGGCGAGGACGCCACCGCCGCGTTCGCGAGGAATCCCGACGACCCAAGGGATCAGTTCTTCGACACAAGGCATCTCGCGCGGCGGGTCAGGATACTGCGCGACCTGGTGCAGACGTTCCGCCATAAAATAGCCGGCCTGACTTTGCCCTTGGATTTTCGATTCATGGGCCTGCTTGTTTACGACGTCATAGGCTACCTGCCGAAAACGCTGGAAGAGGCCGGAATGCCCATGCCGGACTGGCTCATATACGAAAAGAAAGTCGACCCCGGAGCCGAGACGATAACGCTGACGCTGATCGAGAGAGTGCGCACGGCCAACTGGCACCACGAGCCGTTCCTGGTGCGGTTTGATCAAAACCACGGCGACGCCGAATCCGTCCCGCCGAATCCGCAATTCGCGTACGTGGAATATCCTGACCTGACCGCAAGGCTTCCCGAGCCTCCCGCCAGGCGGGGCTTCCTGTTCGTCGGCTGGAACCTTCGCGGGGACGGGCTGGGGAAATGGCTCACGGAAAGCACGCCGGTCGTCGAGCACGTCACGGCGTTCGCGATCTGGCGAAACAAATTCGTCGCGAAATTAATCGAAAGAGCCGGCCTTCGCAAAACCGTAAGGCAGGGAACCATCAACGAGGTTATCAGGCTCGACGCGAGCAAGATAGCCGCCGCGCCCCTGCAGGTAACGTTCGACCAAAACAACGCGGACGCCGGAGCCGCAGGCCCGCAGCCAAGGCGCCTGTATCTTGACGGCCCGGGGCGCATGGGGCTTCTGCCCCTCCCGCCCGCGAGGCCGGGGTTCGCATTCGCCGGATGGAACACCGAGGCGGACGCAAGCGGGCGGCGGTTCGACGAAAGGTTTGAGGTGACGCGCGACATAACGGCGTACGCCATGTGGCGGCCGTTGTTCGTCGCGCAAATGATACGGGACGCGGGGCCGGACAAAACAGTCCGCGCGAATATCGGCTCGGATGAAATCATTCATCCGAGCGACACGGACGGAGGGTAAAAGAATGGCGGCGATTATCGGGCAAAGATGGGAAGTGTATTCCTTCACGGAAGTCTCGGCGACGGTGCCGCAGGAAGGCGAGATGGTCTGCGTCACGCATCCGCAGTGGCCGGGAATGACGGTAAGCCTGATGGGAACCGGAAGCGCGACGGTGGCCCAGCTTTACAACAGGTGGACGGAAACGGCGGCATGGCTTCCAGAGGCGAAGCAGTACGCGGATCAAGCCGGCGAGCGAGCGCTCGCTGGCGCGAAGGAATACGTGGACGGGCGCGGGGCCGAGAAAGCGCCGCTCATGGACGGGGAGGCGGCGGCCGGCGAATCCGGCAGCTTCGCGAGGGGGGATCACGTCCACCCGACCGACGACACGCGCGCGCCCAGGGACGCGGCCACGCCCGACGCCGACGGCCTTTTATCCGCGCAGGACAAGCGGCGGCTCGACTCCCTGCACATAGTGAGCGAGGAGGGAACCCCGGAAACCAGCCTTGGGCTTGCCGTAACCGAAGACGCGCAAATACAGGGCAGGGCCACGCTTGGCCTGACGAAAGACGCTATCGACATAAGCGTCCGGATGAAAGACGAAGAGCCCGTCAGTCCGGGCCGGCTCAAGGTGAACGGCAAGGACGTGCACGTTGACTGGAACAGGGTCAGCATACTGACCGACGAGAGCGAGATCGCCTTCGCGCAGGAGCTTCTTAACGGCCCCTACAACATCGTCGCCACGTCAATAATCGAATGCTACGGAAAGCTGTACTGCTTCGACACGCGGCGGCCGGGAGTCGGCCTCGTCATCGACGTCGAAACGGGGACGGTGGACGAGGTGGGCGACCTGGGCATAACGGCCCTCGGCGGCAGGATAAACTACCAGCGGATCGTGGACAGCGACGGCCGCGACGTGTGCTGGATCGTCAACAGCCCGCTCGCGGACCAGATCAACATAGCGGGGGACGGCGAGGCCTACCTGCTTGTTTACTCCCCGCAGGCAAGGCAACTGAGCGGCGTTCCCCGCCGCAGCGTGACGTTCCCCGCGCTGACCACGCTCGGGGAGCGCGGCGCGGGCGACAGCAACATTCCGGTTCCGTACTTCGAGCAGCAGATAGACGCGAAGCTGGTAACGGACGTGACAAGAGACGGGACGGCCCTGCAGCACAACGGCTTTTACGACAATTCCAGGCCCGTCCTTCACAGCTTCTACTACCGCAATGCCGGGGCGGGGGCGGGAACCGTGGCCGCGCAGCCGACGCTTCTGGTCTGCTGGTGCCTCGAGACCGGGGAGTTTAGCTTCCTCACCAACAACTCGCCGTCGTCGGACGGCACGGCCGGGGCGATGGGCATGGGCGGCGGGGAGCAGCGCTTCATGACCCCGTTCGCGTGGGAGGGATGGGAGGCGCACCCGGAGGAAAGCCCGCTTGACTACGAGGACAGCTCGCAGTGGGTCGAGGACGGCAGGCACAGAAAACTTCCCAACAGGACGGGGAGCTGGAACGGCGACGACAACACGTACGCGAGCTTCCACGGGCTGGCAAACCTCTCGGGGCAAAACGACAGCCTGCACGGCTGCGCGGTTTTCACGAGCGGCACGCTGAACAACGGCGCGATGGTGCTCGCCGCGCCGGACGGGCGGCTTCAGTGGTTCAGCGTGGGCGGGGCGATAGCGCCGGCGAGCAACGCAAAGGCAATGCCCAATAACGCTTACACGGCTTATTCCTTCGGGATCATGCCGATACAGACCGGGCCGCACAAGGGGAAGCGCGCCTTGCGGATTTGCTGGCTGGGCGCGGCCTCGCACTGCGTCCTGATAATCCCCGGCGCGGAAAGGCCCATACGAAACGTGCTCAACTGGGGAGCCGGGCAGGCCTACGGAAACGCGGCGGCCCTTCCAAGCAACGCGACGTGGGGCCTGACGAGCCACGCCTGCATAGGCGACCGCTGGCTTCTGTTCGACAACAACAACTCGCAGGGGCACGCGGCGGGGACAATCTGGCGCATGCTTCGGCAGTGCGTCAACGAGGCCGATCTCGACGAGTTCCGCATGTTCGGCGATTTCCCCGTCCAAAAATCGTTCGCGATCAACGGCAACAGCTCGGCAACGGATCCCGCCGATCCGCTTTACCAAGGCGGGACGGGCCAGGCCGTGGCGGCGTTCCCGTCGCCCATGCACTCGATGCGCGGCGCGTGGCGCATGGAGGACGGCTGGATCGTCATGGAGGAAGGGACGGCCGCCAGCGCGGCGCTGTTCATCCCGGACGACCAGAGCGTCCACCCCTACTGGATCGACACCCTGGCCGCGATAAATCCGGCCTGGGCGAACACCGCCATGTACAACCTCGGCATGGTAATCGACGACAACCTGCTGCTTCCGGGAACGAACGCGCTTGTAAGGATCGCTAAAAACGCGGCCGGACGATACCAGGCATTTAACTCCAACGCGGGAAGCATGGAAAACCCGCTTTACGTTGACATGGGCGATTATGTCCTGCGCGTAAACCACGCGGCGATCCAGGCAATCGACAAATCCACGTGGATGCCCGCCGACAGCTGGGCGAACCCAATCGGCGGGAGCGCGTGGGTTGACTACAGGGTCATAAAAAAGGGCGGCGCCGTATATCTGTTCGCGGCAAACGCGAACAGGGTCGATTACGTCCGAATCGAGACAAGCCGGCATATCGCATCGTGGGCCAACGCGATAGAGATTATATCCGCAGGTTCCGGCTACGCCGACGGCGACGAGCTGGCGCTGAAGCTTCCCGACGGCTCGGAGGCAGCCGTGACATTAAGCATCGCGGAAGACGAGCGCGGCATACACGCAAGCGTCGCGGGCTTTAGCCCGCAGTCAGGCGACAACGATATTAGCGGAGTTTTCGCGGCCGCAGGAGGGGAAGGCTCGGGCTTCACCGCGCTGATAACGTCCTCGCCCGTGTGGAACTATGAGGGTGCCGCCTCGCTCGTCCCTTTTTCCGCCGTGGAATCCGTCGGAGCAAGAACCGTGGCGCATCTGCTGTCGATTGACGACGGATCCTTCGTCCTCGTCGGGAACATGGTCAACAGCGTTGACGCCATGAGGGTATGGCTCGACAGGCCGGAACTGACCGTGACGATACCGAGGCATGCGGGAGCCGCAGACGCTAACAGCGTCCATCTGCTCCAGTCCCCAGGCGGCGAAAACAGGCAGTGGCTTTTGCTGTCCAATGCCGCACAAACGGTGTTAAGGACAATCGGCGCGAAGGACGCCGCGCATGCCCTGCATGCCGTTCCAAGCGGGATAAAGGCCGAGGTTTGGCATCACGGCGAAACGGAAAACGCAAGAAATTTTATCATTCATTCCGGCGTCACGAACTCCACGCCCGCGGCGGAATTTTCCGTCGCCAGGATAAGCGCGGACGGCCTGTCCATCGACAGCACGCTGCTGGCGGCGGGAGCCGCGCGGAGGTGGAAGCCGCTTGGCAGGGCGGGGGATCAGGTGCTGGCTTGCGACGAGGAAACGGCGCCCGCCGCCATATGGCAAATGCCAAGGCTCGTGTCGATGTGCAAGGGCGACGTGACCGCCGCTCGGTGCCTCGGCTCCATATCGTCGAACGCCGTCGCCACCAACGCGAGCAGGCAGATAGTCGGCGTTCCCGCCGGCGACCGGACAGGGCGCATGTCCAAGGCCGTCCTTAACAACTCGCTTTTCAGGTTCGTCCGCAAGGGCGAGGGCGGCGGCCCGACCGTCCTTTTCACGTCGGCGGACTCGGGACAGATAATGGCGAGCAGGCGGACCTCATACGTCGTCCTTGGCCTCGTCGGCGGGGTGCTGTCGATTCTGGGGAACACGGGCGCCGCGACCAACCCCGCCGTGGACGGGACTGCCCTGCCCCACAGCCCGACGGCCATTGACTACGACTTTTTGCTCGCCGAGACAAACGGGACGCTTCTCTTCAAAAAATGCTACGACTTCAACGGGCAGCCATTGTGGGCGCTGGAGACGAAGCCGGGCCGGATCGACGGCCAGCGCAGGGTTCCCGCCCTGAACGCCGAGGGCGCGGCCAGCACGGGGCCGCACCGCTTCGGCTACAACAGGCTCGCCGCGGACTTGCTCGGTAGGACAAACAACAGGTGGGGGCGGACGCTGGCGACGCTGGCCCCGCCCTGGCTGCGCCTGCGCGACGGGGCCGAGCGCCCCTACGACCTGCTCTTCGCGGGCTGGGATCGCGCGCCCCAATCGGACGTCGCGGACACCGGCCTTGCCACGATTCCCCCGTGCGCGGACAACGGCGGGTGGCAAGTAATAGGCTTCGACGTGTCGCAGGGCGCGGAGGGAAACACATCGTTCATAGCGTCCAACGAAACCGAAAGCGGGCTGGCGAGGATGAGCATCGCGCAGAACGTCGGCGCCGTCCTGTTTAGGGACGGCCTGCTCGACGTGTACGGGATCACGGGAATCATAAAGCGCCTGGACTTTTTGAACGCCGCGCTTGCGGACCCGGCCTATTGGGACGCGGACGAGATCGCCTTCCCGCAAACGGATTACGCGCCCAACCCCGTTCGCCTTGCCTTCTTCGTGGACAGGGTTCTCAAGGTCTACGGAATAGGCGAGGACATAACGGAGCTGTCCGTGGTAACGACGGACAACATCCGCTTCAATTACGGCGGCGCGTTTTTCAACCGCGTAAACTTCAGGGACGTTTACCTGAGGGGGAGGGCGCGGGCGGACAGCCTCGCGGTGCGCGGGCGCATAGATGCGCTGTCCGCGAGAATCGAGAGCGTCGTCGCGTCCGGCGTCACGCTGCTCGGCGCCGACGGGAACGCCGTGACGCTCAGGATCGCGGGGGTGTGACGGTGCTGCGAGGCTTCATAACCCAGTCGCCTACGGGCAACGCCGCATGGAGGGGGCAGATACAGCCGGGAACCAGGATAGCCTTGATGAGCACGCCGATAGGGATTCAGGCGATGTCGCTCGGCGTGCAGGAGAGGGGCGGCAGGGGGATACCTTACTGGAGCTTTTGGGATCCCTCGGTAGCTGCGCGCCCGGAGGCATTCGACCTAGGGACCCCGATGCTGGAAGCCGAGGGCGCCGACGGGGCCGTTTTCCTCGCGTTCCCGGAAAGGCCGGCGAGCGGCGTCGAGCTTATCCGCACCGACAGCACGCACAATCTCGGCAACGTCGGCACCAGAATCAGGGCCTTCGAAATGGTGGTGCCGATGGACGGCGTGTACTGGAGCAACCATACGGGGCAGATCGGCGGAAGGGCGGACACCCCGGCCGCCGTACGCGCATGACGGCCTTGTCATGCGCGCCGGGATGATAATGGGGTGCGGCGTGCATATCACGGGCTTGGCGAACAACAATAGGCAAAGCCAGGTAGACGTGACGCACATCCGGAACCCGAACGTGGCGAAGGGAGCCGACGGCAAGCTGCGGCTCGCGGACAGATCCGGGCACGCTTACGCGCAGCACTGGGGGAACCACGGGAACTGGCAAGGCGCCACGACGCTGCGGTACGTGCGCCCCGCGACGAGGGCCGAGCTCGCGCGGGTGCCGAGGCTGGACTACGTGCGGCGGGCGCTGGGCGCCGCCGAGGTTTAGGGAGGGAGCATGAGGCGCGGCTACCTGGTGCAGCTTGCCCACGACGCTTTGCAGAATCCCGACAGGCAGAAATCCATAGAGCTGCTTGAAAAAGTGAACCTGTCCCTGAAGGAGAGGGAGGTGATCGCAAGATCGGAGCTTGACAAGACGGACATGGAAACCCTGTGCAACACCTTCGAGAGCTGGAACAGAAAAACGATATGCAGCAACAGCCACGCCATACGAATAAAAAGGGACGGCATGGCGAAGATCGGCATGTACCTTGAGGCGGCGAAAATTAGGATGGAAAATAATGTTTGAATAATCGCGCCGTAACGGTACGGCCCCTTAATTCGCGATTATAATTTTTTCATGCTTAACGGGCCATGCCCGCATGGAGGATCGGCTTTTGGAGTTTCTTGGCTTGCTTAACGGAAACATGCTAATGATTGTCGCTTTCGCGGCCATTACGCTGGGCGGCGCTCTCATCAACAACGGCTACCTTTCGAAAATGCTCAAGGCCAGGGGGAAGGGCAAGACGGCGACCGAGCTTGCCGAGCGCGTGAATGCGATTGAAAACGGCTTCGTTCCCGATCTCGGCGACGTGCTTGGGCGCATGGACGGCAAGCTCGACGACATGCAGGAGCGCATGGCCGAGATGGAGAGGCGGCTTAACCACGCCGACAAGTCCGCGCTGATGGGGGTTATACACAACCCCGGCATCCACGCCGTGGATCGCCTGAGGGCCTTCAACAACTACCTGAAGCTTGGCGGCAACGGGCTTGTCGCGGAGTACGCGATAAGGGAGCTTATCCTCCCGCGCAGGGAAGACTGGGTGCGCGTGGTGCAGGAATCGCGGATGAAAATTTGCTGCGGCGAATACCGCGAGAGAATCGCCGAGATCGACGGGAGGCTGCGCAGTGAAACCGCATGAGCTGTTCAAGGCCATTCACACCCGCGAGGGGTACAGGCACATAGGGCGCGACCTGTCCTACAAGTTTCGCGTAGACCACGAGAGCCACGTCATTTACGTGCTGTTCCAGGGCAGCAACGGCCTGCGCGACTGGTGGCACAACTTCCTCGCGGCCCCGACAAACAGGGGCGCGCTGGAGCCCTACAGGAACTGCGGCTGGAGGGTGCATCTCGGGTTCAGGCGTGTATGGCGGTCGGGCAACGACCAAGTCATGCAAGAGACGTTGGCGCTGTGGGAGCGCTTCAGGGAATCGCGCCCGGTCGCTAACGGGCCGATGTCGCCTTACCACGTCTGCTTCGCGGGGTTCTCGCACGGCGCGGCTCTCGCGCAGCTCGCCGCCGAGGACTGGAGTTTCAGGGGGCAAGGCGACGGGGCAAGGCCCGACTGCGTGTGCTTCGGCTCCCCCAAGCTGGCGTGGGGCGAGGAGGTGGTCAGGCGGCTCGGCGGCTCGATGATCCTCATAAGCTGGATCAACAGGGCCGACCTCATAACCAAGGTTCCGCTTGCCGGGTGGGGGTTCCGCCACGTCAGGGAAAACCTGGTCAATGTCAGGCGCGTCCCCTTGCTCAGCCTGTTCCGCGTGGGCAAGCACCACCAGATATACGACAGAAAGGAAATCTACCCATAGGAGGGCCGAATGGAAAAAAGCGCGGTCGATCTGCTGCGCGGCGTAGCGCTCGCGGTGCTGGAATGGGCGCATTCCCTGGAGGCGGTCGAGGAGCTTCCGGCCGCCGCCGCCGAGGAAGAGGGGGCGTTCCTGCCCGAGGGGATCCAGCGTGGCTTCCCCCACGAAAACCTGCGCAGGTGGGGATGCTACTTTTTCGCGCTGCTGCGGTGGGCGCAGGAGCTGGGCGTGCGGTCGAATTTGACGGACAACGATATAGTCGCCGTTTTCAGCGAGGCACAGGGGCAGATGATGCCAAACCCAACGCCGAACGACGGTAGGGGCGCGCGAATTCCCATAGTCACGAACACGGCGTTTGTCAACGATCCCGTTAGGCTGCTTAATTTCCTCGCGGGGAAAACCGTCGTTCGCAGGGTATCGCTGTGGACGAACGATCCGAATCACTCGCCCCCGCGCGAAGATATGTTCATACGCCGCGTGGCGCATACGGCGCACGGGAAGCATTTCGTATTGTCCATTCGCGGGAAAAAATGGGACAGCCTGCCCATCGACGGCAGGGCGCCCGCGGGCTTCAGGGCGCTGGCGTGATTGGGGGGCGAGCCGTGGAACAGGCGCCCAGGCGCGAGACGATGACGCAGGGCGAGATAGACGCGCTCATGAGGCATATCGAGAAAGGCGAGTCGCTCGCTGGCCCGTGGTAACGGGATTCGCCGCGCCTCTTCTGATGGCGCGGATATTCTTGAGATGCCGGCATGTGCATTGCGCGCGCGCCGGCTTTTTTTGCCCAAAACGCTTGTCCATCGTGCGCTTATCGTGCATTTATAACGGCACGAATGGCAGAAAAGACACTGGTGGCACTACTTGCGGCGTTCCGCAAATCCTTGTATAGTCAGTAATTACATGCCGCATAAGGAATTAGCGAGCGACATATTCTCTGCCTTCTAAGCAGTAGGTGGGGGGTTCGAGTCCCTCGTGTCGCGGGTGATGGGTTAAACCCCTGTATGCAAAATAGATATGCCCTTCGCAGGCAGCCTCCGCTTTGTTTTGGCATGGTTCTTGATAGGTGTCACGGGTTCTGCCCAATACGCCGGCCCCGATCACTTTGATCAAGACGTGCAACGATCATGCAGAGCGATTTCGAGGAGCCATTATGGGCGGCCTTGGCCTGTCAGTTTGTCATTGCTTCCCTATCCGTTGCTGTCCAGCAGAATCGTTACGGGCCCGTCGTTCACGGAGCTTACCGCCATGTGCGCTTGGAACTCGCCGCTCTCGCAGGCAAAACCGCGCCGTCGCATTTGTTCCATGAAATATTCATACAAATAGCGCCCCTTTTCCGGAGGAGCGGCGCGTGCCCACGAAGGGCGACGACCCTTGCGCGCGTCTCCCATCAGGGTGAATTGCGAAACTGCAAGCACTGCGGGCTGCCGTCCGGCTCGTTCCGCCGCCTCGACAACCGAAAGGTTCATTTTTCCCTCGGCGTCGGCGAAAATGCGCAAGCCGGCGACTTTCTCGGCAAGCCAGTCAGCGTCGGTCGCCTCGTCCTCAACTGCAACGCCAAGGTAAACCAAGAGCCCGCCAAAAACGCCGTCGCCTATCGCGCCCTTCAGCTCCCCGCCCGACGTTACCGACGCTTTCGTAACCCTTTGCACCACCGCTCTCATAGGGGCAAGTATGCCGGTTCTGCGTCGCCCGCGCAAGCGCCACTGCGCCGAGCGATTTGCAATGCAAATTTTTGCAACATGCTTTTCCTGTTGCAAGCCAGTTGTTTCGCCGCGCAGAAAGCCGATGAGCAATTAGGCATTGCATTCGCGCGGCAAAGCCTGTTTTGCGCAGTTTGCGCATCAAAACAAAAACCTTTGCCTGTACGCCACGCCAATCCGTTCAAGGCTTTGCGCAAGAGGCTCGCCTGGGCGAGCCTGGCGCTTGAGG
>Ga0209755_10006220_pt1 | contig 13307 bp, 10 predicted proteins | sample TergutCo191P1_FD_187301 | JGI IMG/M metagenome (GOLD analysis project Ga0209755, IMG submission 187301) | Cornitermes sp. P1 segment gut microbial communities from Petit-Saut dam, French Guiana - Co191P1 (SPAdes) (version 2) | ecosystem: Host-associated > Arthropoda: Insects > Digestive system... | reverse complement strand
GACACACACACACACACACACAGACACACACACACACACACACACTGTCAACCAGAAATTGCACCCTGCTGCTTATAAAAGAGAGCGTTCTTTTTATTACTGTCAACGCCGCAAATGTTTTGGGATTTCCTGCAGACGCAGGCTTTCTGTGCGATACAGCTGCGATGCTCGGTGCTACGATAAATTACTTTGAACATGTGTGCGTTTTTTAGTGATTGTAGGAAATTAAAAAAGTTGTCTATTTTAAAACTACTGAAGAGGAATGGGTGTATGTGTGTTTGTGTACATAGTGCTTTTTATTAAATTGATACTATAAATTCCGAGTGCAGAAAGGTTGTGGTTTCGATTCCCGATGGCGCCATCGGAATTTTTCATTGATTTAATCCTCCCTGCTGCACTATGGCTCTTGGGTCGACTCAGTCTCCAACAGTAATGAGTACCAGGAGTATCTCCTGCTGGTAAATGTGGCCGGTGCGTAGGGCTGACAACCTTATCACCTTCATGTACCGATTTTCTTGAAACCCGAGAGCCTCAAACTCCTGCAAGCTCTAAGGGCCTGTCCAGCCCCGTAATGGGATTGCTTTTCCCTTAGAAATTCCGAACTCTGTTAAAAAAGGGATCTTAGTTGTTGCTTTTATTCTGGGAATAGTATTACGATGTCGACAGACATTTACAACTTTACCTGTTGTCACATAATGGGTATCGGAATTTTAACTTTCAAAGAGTAAGCAGTGGCACCTTTCTACCTCTTAACAAAAACTATATATGTATGTATATATAGCCTATACAAACATACCGTGTATATACCGGATGTACCATGAAACGTCCACCAAATTTCAAGTGGTTATTCACTAGCTTATTTTGAATGGAAAATGTTTCATTAACACAGGTCTCTTTGTCAACTACTGCGCAGTTCAAGAGTCACTGTTAACCTAAGTTTTGACGTTGCCTACATACTTATGCGGCTTACTGTTCAAAATTCCCTCCTGCATTGGTGAGCTCGTTGTTAAGCAAGACATGCTGCTTCCTTAAATCGGCACGGTCTGTGACAGACCATAAGCGTGTGAGATTTAATCATCGTCCGTGCGATTTTTCCCAATACAAAACTCATTCGTTCATTCCACAAGTATAAATGACAGGGTGTCAAGCCTGGGAAACGGGGCGGCAACACCAGCAGACTTTGACGAAAAACACACCGATCGCAATGATCTGCGCACCTGTGGGCCTTAGATGAATCCATTTCCATACGCCAGTATCCCTGATAACTTGTAGTCGGCGGTCCTCTTCTGCAGATGCTGATGCACGATGCTGAATACCACTTTGCTTGCGTGGCGACAGTTGTGAAACCAACACGTATATTCTTCAGCTGCTGGCCGTGTATTCTTATTACAGAACACGTAAACGAAAGTTGTGTATTATTCACTAATGAGATGTGTATTTACAGCCACTGATGTCATAGTGATTCCTCACACAGCCCGACAACCAACCATCTTCCCACTACTGAACACAAATTACCTTCCAGTTTGTAGGTGTATACACATGAAACTTCGGAGTCCAGTTTCCTACCACTGGTGGAGCAGTTGTGCTGGAAGTGGCACTGGCTGTGGAGTGAGTGGCTTAGTGTTATTTGAGTGTTTTCATTACCACAACTGCCAACTGCAAAGGTCATATGCTGTTGGAGATAGAATATGTGTGTTGAATTGACGAAGTGATTCTGACAGTGGAAGACTTAAGTATGCAGAGAAAAACTGGTCCCAGTGCCACTTTGCCTACCACAAATCCCACTTGGATGGGAATGGGGCTGAAATCGACTCTCCACGTTGAGAGGTTGGCAGCTAACCGCCTGAGCCATGGAAAGACCAAACAGCTAATTTGGACCCATGTTGCTTGAAATAAGCCAGTTAATAACACACTGAAATTTGGCAGACACGTCATGTAACATGCTGTATACTGTATTATTTATGTACAGGGAGGAACATTTCATTGCATGTTCACTTATATGCCGTTCATTGATTGGACTGTCTTACGACAGGTCCACAGGCTGTTACAAACCTTTTCTCCGGTAAGTGCAATCTAGTGCTGCCTCTCTCAAGTTCAAGTAAATTTTATTTTGCTTTAAGTCATCCAATAGCTGCTGGTGTATTCTTCCTCGTCTTCTCTTCCCTTCTATCTTGACTTCAGTAAAGTGTTTAGGATGCAAGTCCTAGAGAAGATAGGACCAATCCAGTTACCCTTCTTTACACTGTATGTACAATATTCTTTTTTTCCTTGGCTGAACCTTGTACATATAGTACTTTATTTCTATGTGCCTTCCTCACAATCCTGATGTTACTTGTACATCCTCCATATCCTGTGTTCCCACTTTTTGGCCAAGAAAATAGTTGTCACTACTCACGTTACTACAGCTCCATGTCACAAGCTGCAATTTGTTACTCAAATTTGTAAACTTCGAACAACTGTGATAAAATTCTTGAATCAAACATAATTTAGTCCTTTATGTAAATTATATTTTACAGATTCCCCTAAATGTGACATTAAAAAGATGATATCATTAGCAACAGTTTCTGTGAATTAATTCAAAATTGTTAATATTATTTCATATGTAAAAGAGGGTTTGGTGTATACTCTCACTAACAGGGAAAGCGGACCTCGGGCAAAATGTTCAAATAACATGCTGCCTCTCATGACTAATATTTTTTGTTGCTCATCGCCTGTAAATGGGATGTTTTGAGTGATATTTACCAAAAAGGTTTGAACTTAAAATAGAAGTACAGAGCAGATTAAAAGGATAAGGTGTTACTGTATGTGATAGTGATCCAACAGGATAAATAAAAAGCAAAAGAGGGTGGGATGAAGAGACAAAAGAAATTGTTTTCCATGACAAATTAACCTGCACATACAGAACGTCAAGTTCCCAAGGTGGAATATGCTGGTTTAATCGCATCTGTCAACAAAAATGCCAAGATAGTAAACTATAATAAAAAGTAGAAGTTGTCCCAATAAATCCCATGAAGCCAGATAAGGTGAGTGGAGGTGTAGTTCCGTTAATTTTTGACTTTGGCACCAGATGGAGAAGAGTGGTTGGCCTGACATAACATCTTCTTTACCTCTGGGGAAAAAGCTCTCAGTAACCATTAAATGGGAAGCTGGGTGGAACCCAGTGTCTGTGTGAATGTTTGGAGAATGAAACTTCTCTTGCACTGAGGGACTTTTTGAGTGGTGAATCGGCTGGGGCATGAAGCTGGCACACAATTCAATGTAATGATGAGATTTAGATGTGTGAATCTATACCTCCATGCTCTGTACTTGTTTGTGGCAATATGCCATATTAAAAAAAGGATGAGCTTGGCCATTTTTTAAATTTTTCCCATAATTTAATTACAGCATATGGAGTGATGTGTTTTTCATGTCTCTGCATCAGTTCTTGACATTTTTCCTATCTGTGTGCACTAGTATATCTAACCATCAACTGCACTTCACAAAGCATAGTCCTTATGAAGCTAAGAGTTACCTATCTGTTCAGAAAATCCTGTGCCTTTTATGAAAGATGAGCGTTCACTCTCATGGATCCTGGCATGAGTGAGACACACTCCTTTCTCTCACACCCAGTTCTTTTAAGACCCCTCATTATTATTGCCCTCCATATCATCCTAGGTCACCTAAGTGATTATGTTAATAATAATGCAGGTGCTGTTCCTGGAATGGTTCCTTCAGAGTTTGATGCCAGGATGATGGTGGATTATGTCAAATATCTACGCAAAGAATTCGGCAGTTCGACAACCTCTGGTAATGGCAGCAGTAACAGGCAAGGTTCAAGCTCACCCCCCTCCTCAACGTCGCCTCAAGAATCCACCCTCAATGCTCTGGGTATGTCCCGGCTTACATTGTGGAATCTGTGCAACAACAACAGTACATCTGTGGTACCCCCTTCACAAGAGCCCCAGAGGGAAGCCCTAAATTTGGAGGTTCGGGAGCAACAAGCAAGGGCACTGCAGGAATCCATTGTGAAAAGGGAGAGTGATGAGCCTGTGGGACCTCCTCCTCCCAAAAGGATAATGTCATCAGAAGACAATATGAACAAACACAGTGGTGTCTCAGGCACACACATCAAAATTGCCAGCAGAGGTAAGGAATAATAACTCTAGTACAACATATGTATTTTATAACATTCAAAGCTCACACAGTACTGAATCTTAAGATTGTAGTCTCGTGCGTAATTGTGAACAGCACATTTCATTAGTGTGTACCTGCACACACCAGGTGTACTCTGTGCACATGCTTAAGGTCCCTTGTAATGTGATGCTGTTTAATATGATAGGCACCATAGAACACAGCATTGAGATCCAGAAGACTGTAATTATAAATGTATTGTGGGTGCTACCATCCTGTACACCTCCAGATGCATGTGGAGTGGATAGCTTACCTTATATTGCTCAGTTCGTTGAATATGAAGGTCTTCCCTCAGGGTACTGCAAGGCCTCTGATCCACTAGTCTGGCTGTCACACATATTCAACACATACTTGGCTCCTTGTTTTGTTTTTTTTAATTTGGCACTTTTTTACACTTTTAGATTTACTGGAACTATTCAGATTTATAATACTTTAGAGGGTGTAGCCACAGCACTTGCACAAACATAGTTATGTGTCACTTTCTAATTGAAAATTTGTAGTTAAATTGTCCAAAACTGACGGAGCACCCAAACTTTGTGTCCGTTCTAGCTAAATACTCCTTCCTTTGTTCCAAAATGATTCTATTGTCCCATATTCCCTAAATTTGAAATTTGTTCTGTCATACCCATATGAATTTTTTTGTTTTAAAAAATTAATAATCTGTTCAGTTTCTTTAATTGATGAATAGCTACATTCTATTGGAGGAAAAGGGTTTTTAAATTACTGAGAAATACGATGCATCAGATTACTATTACTATTATGTTATTATATCTGATGTTTTGAATGATATTCTTAGCTATTGATAGGAAATATTTATGAAAGGAACCAGGAATAGCTCAGAGATTGTCACGTACATCTCCATCCTAACTATTTTGATCATATCTGCCCATTTCAGATTTTATGATATTCCCAATTGTTTTCGTTTTATTAGTTGATTTTAAGATCTGATTATTATACACAGCTCTTTTCACTTCTTTTATGATCTTTGTCAAAATTTTTCAATACAGTTCATAGAAATTTTTTAAATTAGAGTCCCTATTAAGTAAATAAAAATTTATTTTATGAAGACAGGAGATTTTTGAGCCTGTTTTAATCCATGAATTATTATTAACTTTTAGTTTAATTTGACTCTGGGAAAACTAGAATAGCAAATCCTCAAGTAGGTATTAAGAAAGGAGTTAACATCTTTGTTATGATCATTACAAAAAATTCTTTCCAAGATTCATAGCTTAATTTAATCTGAAATTCAGTAATAGAGTACTTATTTATGTTTCTATTAGTGTTAATATGATAATTTTGCATTTGAAAATTAATGTCTTTGATCATAACAAGTTGAACATCATGGTCTGATAGACCATTAAAGAATGAAGAAATATTATAATTATTAATTTTCAAGGTACCAATACAGATATTGTCAATCACCATACTAGATTTATTTTGAATTCTGGTAGGGTAATCTGCTATAGCAGATAAATTATACAAGCATAACACAGCATCAAGCTGCAATTTCTTGTTGCTGATTACAAGACACCATCATGAAACCAATGCTACTATCATGTACTTTATGATGTGAAACACTGATTGTGTTTACCTTTCCCATAGTTATCTTTTTTATTACTACTGTTTTTTGTAATTACACCATTAATAGTGACTGGAAATGAATAGGTCCACTATTCTTCCATGTAGTAAATGTTCTTTCTGTTCACCAGAAACAATTTCATTATTTTTAGATTTAGACTTGAAGCTTACAGTAGATAATTTGTTGATCTCAATAGCAACGTTGCCTCTTCAGGCAGCATTCTGTGTGATTCTTTTTGTGCTGCTTTGAAGCTTCTTGTCAAATTCTGCCCAACTGTGGTCTGTCAATTCTGCTGGGTTAAGTAGAGGTTCAAATCAGTTTTCTGTTATAGGGATTGATTGTGAGAGTCTTGTGAAGACAATTCTAATTTTTTTGACCTGGTTTGGTTGTATTCAAAGTCAACTATTAATTTTTGCTGCTGAAAAGATCTTCACATGAAATTTTTGTGTTTAATGACATTTGTTTTTTAAGTTATATATATTTCTTATGTGTTTAAAAAATGATAAAGTTTGATTTGAACTGAAATGAATGACTGAATCACTGAGTCACTGAATAACAATTTATAGTTTACTCACTGCCCCCCTCCCCCAAATATCAAATTTGATCAAATTAATTATTTGAGGAAGTGAATATACATGTGGATGAACAAAGTGCTCTTTTGTCTTCCCTTCATACCTTCCATTAGAGATTTTGTCTTGTGATTTAATTATTTTAACTGTCAGTATTTTTCCATACAGAATAATCTTCCTTTTTTCATTTGGAGCTTACATAATTAGAGGCATTTTTCTGTCTAGTACACAACAATTGCTGAGGATCCCATACTTCTGTGACTGTAAATTTCCAGTGACTCTTTTAAAAAGTTATTTGCCACTTTTCCCATAAAATAACAGTAGTTCCTTTAAAGCAGTACTTTTCAGTTGGTGGTACGCAAAGAGTTATTGGGTAGAATGCAGTTGTATCAGAATTATGTTGCTTCTCATAATTCAGTTTTAAAGATGTTAACAAAAGTTCTAAAATTGTTTTAAATGTATTTCTATGAACAGAAAAATATTTATGAATTATTTATAAAGTTCAACTGGAAAAATACAACCTCAGTGTTATTAATATTTTCAGTACCTGGTTGTATGCGTAAATGTTTTGTTTGTGACAGTGATACACAAGGATGAGAAGGTTTAACAGCACCGTTTTAAAGATTACAAAATAAATGCAAGAAATAACCATGAATTGTTTCTTTAAGTAGAAATGTTAACTTTTATGTCAGGTTCAAGAAGAGGAATGCATGCAGGGTCTTGGTGTGCAAACCTGAAGGAAGGAGAGAACATGGAAGACCTAGGTGTAGATGGTGATAATATTAAAATTGATTAAAGAAATATAATGGGAGGGCATGGACAGGCTTAATCTGGCTCACCATACAGACAAGTCTTGGTCTCTTGTGAGCGTAGTAATGAACCTTTGAGTTCCATAAAATGAAGAGAATTTCATAATTAATTGAGGAATTATTGGCTTCCCAGGATGACTTTGCTCCATGGGGTCAGTTATTTTACTTCCCTTTATTCTCTTACTTTAGTTACAAACTTCAGATTCCTGTTAATGTTTGTGTTGTATGATATATAATCCTATGTATAGTTGCATTCTTTATCTCCCCATATTTCATATAAAGCATTAGTAGTAAATAAATGTATTTCTTGCTTGCAGGGGATGGGAGAGCAGGTATGGACAACTCATTAGTAGTGAGCATGGAGATCAATGGTGTCATGTATCAAGGTGTTTTATTTGCACAGAGTACAAGGACACGGATGACATAAGGTCTATTTGGTGTAACGGACATGATTTATTAATTATTGTTTTGTGCCTTCCCTCACCCTCAGTCACCCTTGTGCGTCCTCTGGATGGCAGTGTTGATGTAGGCTGACAATTCCATTATGACCTGAACCATAGGATATCAATGGCAGGTCATAGCTTGTTGACATGCGACCAACTTAAGTCCGCTGAAAGATGTGCATGCATAAAGTGAGTGAGAACAGCATGAGTGAATTGTTACAAAGTAGAGATATATATTATAGTAATATAGTAATATGTATCTTCCAATACAAGGAGCAATATTATTAAAATTTTTAGGTAGGAAATTTTTTATATGACTGTCAATATTTTTATCTTACTTTTTTATAATCAAAATTCATAAAAGTGACATATGAGTACATGAAATATGTTGACTTAAAATGTATCTATTGTGAAATGTACAAAGTTACATCCTAAACTCAGTTCTGGATCCAGCATAGCAGTCATAGGCCAAGAAGTTCTGGAGAAGAATTTCTGACAATTACTTTCCATCAAATACAGCAAAATTTCTTAAATCTGATGTCCAATTATTTGGAAATCCTCATAATCCGGCACTCAAGGAGAGTAGTCCCATGGCCGAAATTTTGCTCTTTACCAGAAGAAATGATTCATCAATGAAACAGGCAGATCTTAGGGACATTTTTAAAAAGGCCTAGGAGTGTTGGTACATCAACCTGACCACTTGTCTCTTAATCTATCAACTTCTTCAGTTATGAAGACTCCAGAAAAAAGAGAAGTGAACCCTGACCACCCTGAACCAGCAGATGAAGGAGATATCCAAATGGAATACCCTTTTTATTAGTTGTACAGCCCAAGTATAGAAGCAATAACAAAAAAAATTATCTTCAAGAACTTATGGCAGTATACAGACTGTCTTACGGTCACAAATATCCAATAATTTTGCACCTGACTGGTCTTGTGCGAGTCAGAGTAATGGAATCTTGTTTCATTTTATTTTATACAGCAAGAATTTAGTAAGTTAATAATTACATTTGTTAAGTTTTTCCTGATTGTTTTAAGATAAGCAGGCTGTGCATGAGCTGAACCATTCATATGAAATGCAGACAACATTTGAGTCCATGACACTATTATAAGGAGGACTGGAATGAAAATAGAGTAACTAAGTTTATTAAAAATTTCATATCGAACACACAAGCTTTTTTTTTAATTTATTTATTTAAATGTCATACATTAAATCTGTATGATAATTCCTACCAGTTGTTCTTCAGTGTCATTGGTGTTAAACCATTATTACAGCACATAGTCCTACCATCTGAAGAGTGCTAGTGTCACACTTTCAATTCATGTTTCAGATGGATGGTTCAGTTTGTGCAAATTCTATTTTCTACACCAAATTTAAATTACCTACATGAACACTTTGGCTGCCGATTTGATATTCTACATGCTGAGCTGACCTTTTCACAATTTTTCTTGAACACGAAAATGAAGAGAAATTGTATTAGAAACTGGATTAATTATACAACTCATAGCTTACATTAGGAAGATGCATTTGGAATAACATTTTTTTGATGGCTTACCAAGGTCTTGTGATATATAGTGTGGGGTGTCCACACTGGTACACATAGCATTATATAATACTTCAACAGATGTCTTACAGATGCAGTAAATGAGTCTGCCTTAGACTTCAACACACATAATAGGTGAAAGTATACACTTAGAAAGTTAGAATGAATTCAGATGTTCATTTGGCTGTTTCATATTTCTTGAGTAAAGATATGGGTGCAGCAAGGAAACTATTTTGCAGGTGCTAATGACTTCATATGCTTAGCAGCGAAAGCAATTAAGCAGCCCACAAATCACAAATTTCAATGTTGCCATTTTTGGTGTTAGAGTATAATGGCCTCTACTTGCATGACATTCATACCAAGATTTTCTTCCAAAGGCCTCATGACAAAATGACCTATCATTCTTGCTGTCAGATGTGACAAAGTATGGGAAGTAATACTTTTTAAGTCTTGAGGATGGACAGTGACCACTCAGTGTCACTATAATTTAATGTCCTCCCCTGGCAATTAAATTCTTACAATAATGGGTACTTTATTGAGATTTCAGTATTTCTGGATGTTAAAAATGTGTAGTCCAAAAAGCTGATGCCCATCTACAGAACTATTTAATGTAGTGGCCCAAAAGAATGTCATCATGAAGGTTATCCTCAATGCAGCCTCAAGTATTTCTTCAAATTTCACTAACACTTTCTATTAGTATTCTATTCTATTATTTTGTTTTATTTATTGTGTTGTATAAAAAGAATGATGCTGGTACAGTGATCCATTTAGTGCCTCCAGTTTCAGGCCATTTTTGAAGTTATCTGTGCCATTTTAACCATTTTTGTCATCTTTATTTATTACTTGTTCTATACTTTCATGATCTGATGTATCAGTGTGTACATGGTGTTGTTACAACTGTGGTGCCAAGATTCCATTCATGCAATCTGTAATCATGTCAGCACCAACCCAAAAAAACCCAAAACACACAAAAATTTCCACTAAATTTTTGTTTAATTTTAATTGTTCAGCAATGAAAATTTATATTTTCCATAATCACTAGCTTGGCTTTCTGCCTGTACCATCTGAGGCCCCTAATAAATATCAGACATCTGTCTCGAATCTTCAGTAAGGTTTGTTGAGGTTTATTAAAGTTTGTGACAAAGACTGAATCATTACACCACAGTTACATTAGACACTTTCCAATGTCTGATGTATATTTGATATACATTGCAGAAGGATGGTTCTATTCTTGTAACAAGGTGAAAGATTTATTATTTCCTTTTATTTCATGTACAGTGTTGACAGTTGCAATCTATCATGGCAACTTTTGCACACTAGACAAGTACACTGTTCCAGTGGTCTTTGTGTCTAGAAGATTAACTCACTAGCCTATTAATCAGGTCTCAAATGCTGCCATTGATCTTTACAAAAATAGAAAACAAGCGCTCTTAATGCCTTCTTTCTCAAATATGCCCCTGAAAACAACATCCAACAAATATTGCATAAGAAGGATTGTTGTGAATGATGTTAACACTTGATTGATCAAATTCTGAATGATTCTGACAATGGTATATTACATTGTGTTTCTTAATTTAGTCTACTGTTTATTGCAGGATACCACACTTCTAACAAAGTCCACAAACCTAGCAATTCTAAGGACTAAATGCACTACATTTTACCATTACTCTAACCAATCTTTCCACTTCAAGTATTAACAAATTTTAATTTATTTTTGAAAATGGTATAAAATGAAGAGCCTGCTTTCATCCCAAATAGTGCCCTGGATCCATTACTGTTTCGTAGATAGATTTGTTGTTAAAGGTTAAAAGTTTTCTCTTTCATGTATGCAATGTAAATTTCTAACTAGTTATCACACTTCCTTCATTAATGGCATAGTGTTTACATTAAAGTGTACAACAAATTACAAGTAGTATTTGCTATGTATTTTGAAATTAGTAGAAGCGGTATTTATGTGTGTACATAATATAATGGATAAGTGTTAACATGTTTTACCATCTGTCAGTATTTTTTTAGTAGTCATTAATTGATCATGTTAACTCTTTCTGTCAACATTCAGTATCAGTAGTTCACTCTACAATAATACATTAATGTTTGCATTAAAGAAATGTGATATTTATTCACATATGCAGCTTATGATACTCATTGTACAGGGACATTATTTTATCTAACAACTCATGCCACTGTTCAGTCAGACTCTTTCACATGACTACAGATGGTACAGTGCTTACCACTGTTCCAGTTGACCATGAATTGGGGCCATGTGTCTTAGTTCGAGGTACTGCGGTTAATGTTAGGTTTTTACTCGCCATTTTTGGGGAAGGTGCAGGAAATGTTTTCTCTCAGCACACAGAAATGCATTACATCAGCCTCACTTTTCACTGCATGTCAAAAGATTTATAATTTAGGCAAGGCTGTGGAAAGAGATAAGCAAAAGCTGTGAGTTAAGATAATGTCCCTATGTATTGTATGTCTTTTGTTTTAATAAGCAATGCTGATCCTAGACAGTAAATGCTCGTGGCTTAGTAAGGCAAGTACTGCACAAGTAGCAAAAGAACACACATTTATCTGTGTATCACAAACAATGACCATGGTAGAAAAGCAATAGTTTAACACATACAATTAGTCATATTTCTCTTCCTGTGACACTGTTATAAAAATTAAGGCTGCAATAAGTTGTAAAAATTCTGTGTTTCTAAATTTGTATATAAGATACAGTGTGTAATAGTTGTTAGTAGTCAGTTACATGGCATTTGTATTTGCTACTGTAATTCATGTTACACCATTCTCATAAGGAAGCTGGATAGAGATGTGATAAATTTTGAACAGTGCTGAAGATAGTAGATACTGGCTGTCCAGTAAGAATGTTGAAGAAAATCGAAATTTTATACAATTTACATCATTTCATTCCTTCTATGGAATCTGAATTCACAAATGTAACAGAAAAGTTACGTATTTCTCATCATATGTACATGGTTGGATTTCATATTGTGTGAATGTAATTTTTAAATTCATTTATCTTAGAAGAATCAGCATGGGCTAGAGGATAAAAATAATACAAAACCAAGGACAGTAGCAATAGAAATGAATCAGAAGATTTTTTTTTTATATGCATGCTGTTTGGCATACAGTAATCCTTAAGACTTTATGAATATTTATTTCTACAGTGTGGTTGTGAAGGGCCTAAAGTTTCAAGCAGAACAAGTTGTCATGTTCCTGTCAAAAAGACCCATGCGTTAAACTATATGGTTACTACATCCCCACTTCTGCCAGTAAGGACAGGAAGGATAGTTGTGCTACAGTTCTGCGAACACAGATGTGGATATGGCCTACTCTGCTGTTAACTGCAAAATCATTGCCCCATGTTACACGAGGCATTGAAATCATATATGGTTGATGACTTTATTTTTATAACTTACTCAACTAAAAATGCTATTTTGATCAGAACTGGCACAGCAACTTTTATAATAGACATCAATGAGGTGATTATTTAAAATAAGGTATGTCATAAATGCTTCAGAAAAAAAATCATCTCTGTGTGACATGTACGTGAAGTCACCAAGTACCAAATATTATGCATACAGTTGCACATACAGTAGCCAGCCAAGAGATAAGTGCATGAAACAAAATCTTAAAAATACATATTCTATGCAGTAGACCCTTGCTGACAATGGGGGTTTATTCCTGAAACACACCATGGAAGACAAATTTGGAGAATCTGTTAACACTTCCGGGATCTTAACTACATTGACTGTTCCTTCCCTAAACACAAAAGGTATACATTCACTAACATGTCAGGGACTATCAAGTTTGTAGAGGACCCTGATACTGAAGGCCACAGGACCCTGAAAAAATGTTCTATACCTATTTAACCAACTATGTGCTATCATATCCCTGAAGTCTATAATCTTGACACAGTAACATGTTTAATGTAATATATGTTCAGGCATGCCTGGATAGTGTAGTCAGTATAGCAACTTGCTAGAGGCTGGTTGGGTCAGGGTTCAAAACTGGGTGGAGGTCAGATTTTCTGCAACTGTCCAGACCAACCCTGAGGGCCCACTCATCTTCCTGTACAATGGGTACCAGGACTCTTTTCAGGAGTGAAGCAGCCAGGGTGTTTCATTGACCGCCCACCTCTATCTAACATTGAAGTTAAAGAAAAAGTAGCTATAATTCTAGCCCCCCCCCCC
>Ga0209755_10006219_pt1 | contig 13307 bp, 9 predicted proteins | sample TergutCo191P1_FD_187301 | JGI IMG/M metagenome (GOLD analysis project Ga0209755, IMG submission 187301) | Cornitermes sp. P1 segment gut microbial communities from Petit-Saut dam, French Guiana - Co191P1 (SPAdes) (version 2) | ecosystem: Host-associated > Arthropoda: Insects > Digestive system >... | reverse complement strand
CCCCAACCCCCGCACCTGTACCCGTTCCTGTACAAGCAACTGGCATAACCGTTACCGTAGTAAGCGGTGACAGCCTTTACAGAATAGCCCGTAGGGAACTTGGCAACGGTATGCGGTTTGGTGAGATTGCGGCACTAAACAATATTTCTCAACCGTGGACAATTTTTGTCGGGCAAGAATTGTTGCTACCAGCGCAGTAATCGAACACAGCATAACGCAGATAAAACTGTCGAGGTCAGACTTCGGCAGTTTTTTATTTGTATAAGTGTACTTATACAAATGGCGAAATACATAGATGAACCACAGCAGAATGGTATTTATATATGTGGTAAAATAATTTACAAATATTTATATATTCCCATTGACTTTTACAAATGCTTCCTGTACAATAAATAAAAAGGTGGTATCGAAAATGGCAGATACGAGAGTACACGGGTACATTAGAGTTAGTAGTAGGGAGCAGAACGAAGCAAGGCAATTAGCGGAATTGAAAAAGCTGGGCATTGCCGACAGGGATATGTACATTGACAAGGTAAGCGGTAAAGATTTTAACAGACCCGAATACAAGCGGTTGCTCAATGTAGTGCGTAAGGGTGATTTAATAGTTGTACTTTCGATTGATAGATTAGGGCGTGATTATTCAGAAGTACAGGAGCAATGGCGATATATAACGCAAGAGTTAGGCGCAAATATAAAAGTGCTTGATATGCCATTGCTTGATACAAGCACAAACTCACAGAGTATAGATAGTAAATTTGTAGCGGATTTGGTATTGCAGATTTTGTCGTATGTGGCACAAAAAGAACGAGAGAACACAAAATACAGGCAACGGCAAGGTATAGATGCAATGCCGATTGATGAAAACGGTAAAAGGGTATCTGCAAAGACAGGGCGACCAGTAGGCAAGCCGAGAGCGGTCAAACCCGATAATTGGCAAGAGGTTTATGCCGATTGGCGAGCCAATAAAATAACAGCAGTCAAGGCAATGGAAATATTGGGATTGAAGCCGAATACATTTTACAAATTTTCCAGCGAAGAAGATAACGCACAGGGATATAGGGCAAGAACAATTGAAGAAGCAAAGCAAGCGGAAAGCATTGCAATAGAAACGGTACTTGCTGGCGAGGGCGATACAAGGCTATAAAAAGACATTGAAAAGATTGTTTGAATTGAAATTATTTTGCAGGGGTGATTAACATGGTGGGCGTTATTTATGCAAGGTATAGTTCATCAAGTCAAACGGAACAGAGCATAGAGGGGCAGTTGAAAGTCTGTTACAATTATGCGAGAAATAACAACATTTCGATAGTCAAGGAATATATAGACCGAGCGCAGTCGGGCAAGACCGACGATAGGACAGAATTTCAAAAAATGCTGCGGGAAAGCAAGAAAAAGCAATTTCAAGTTGTTCTTGTGTATGCGCTTGATAGGTTCGGAAGAAATTTACATCAATCTGTAGACAACGAACATAAATTGGAAAAGAACGGCGTTGTATTGATGTCGGCAACAGAAAACTTCTCAAATGACCCTGCGGGAAGATTAAACCGAAATATGATGATGTCCTTTGCACAGTATTATTCTGATGAATTATCACAGAAAATCAAACGGGGTATCGGTATCAAGGTAGAAAAGGGCTTGGCTATAAGTGGTGGTACACCATTGGGATATAAGGTAGTGGATAAGAAGTATGTGATTGATGAAGAAAAAGCTCCTATTGTGAGAGAAGTTTTTGAGAAGTACGCAAGCGGAATGAGCATTAAGCAGATATATGATGACTTGAATAGCAGGGGTCTGAAGTCGTCAAAGGGCAAAGAATTTAACAAAAATTCAATGCACACCTTATTGAAGAACAGGAAATACTTGGGCATCTATATACACAAAGAAGTGGAAATCCAAGGTGGTATGCCGCAGATTGTGGACGAAGAATTATTTAACAAGGTAGCCGAAAAGATGGCACTAAATAAGAAACTACCTGCACGGGCAAGGGCGATAGATGAATACTTGCTTACAACAAAGCTATTTTGCGGTGAGTGCAAAGAAATGATGATAGGGCATAGTTCAAATAAAATAAGCAAGGGAGGGGTCAAATACAATTATTACAAATGTAAAGGGGCAACTACACACAGCGGTTGCAAAAAGAAGATGGTATTAAAAGACCGTATTGAAAACATAGTAGTTGATGAGTGCCGAAAAGTTTTGTCACCGAGAAATATCAAGCGGATAGCCAAGGAGATTGTAAAAATAGCCGAGAGCTATGATGACAAGGCAGAACTCAACCGATTGGACGGACTTATAAAGAAGGCAAAGAAAGAAACAGACAATCAAATGGCTTCGCTCCGTGTATGCGACAGTGACATGGTTAGAGATATGATTTTTAAGGACTTGGAAAAGATAGCCGCAGAATTGAAAGCCTATGAAAAGCAGTATCAACTTGAAACGGCAAGACGCTACACGATTACAGAGAAAGAGGTTATAGCTTTTTTGACGAAGTTGGCAAATGGTGATATTTCTGATATAGTATATCGTAGGACTTTGGTTAAGTTCTTGGTCAACAGGATTTATCTGTATGATGAAAGATTTACGATTACATTTAATTCTGGTGATGACGAAGTAACAATTACAGATGTGCTGTTGGCTGACATCCATAAAGGTGTAGGTGGGGCTAGGGTTTGTTTATTAAATAGTGAAGCCCACTCCAAAAAGCCTTGAAAACTCTACGTTTTCAAGGCTTTTTCCGTGCAGGAAATTTGTATTTTACAGGTGTGCCATTCACCCACCCTGCGGCTTTTCCGCCGCTTGCGCTACCTCCCCCAAAATCCATAAATGCACACCAAAGGTCGTGTATAATAAATCCTAAAACTCATCTAAAGGAGATGTTCATAATGGAAATCCAAAATGAAATCAAAGGGTATCTGCATTTTTGCAAATATCAAAAAAAGTTAAGCTCACTGTCTCTGAAGGCATATACAATTGACCTTCGGCAATTTGCGGAGTTCTGTACTACTTCATCAGAACGGGCAGTTTCAAAAATTATATTAACCGGATTTATACAAGAGCTTCACAAAAAATATTTGCCCCGAACAGTAAAGCGTAAAATGGCAAGCCTTCGGGCATTTTTCAACTACTTAGAATTCGAGGAGATACTCGACACCAACCCTATGAGGAAAATCAAGACACGATTTCAAGAACCCAAGCAGCTACCGAAAACAATCCCGCTACGGTTAATTGAACAACTCTTAGCCACCGCCATTAAAGAGCATGAGCTGGCTACGACACCCTTCGGCTTGGCCTCGGCACTTAGAGACAGGGCAATACTTGAAACATTATTTGCCACAGGGGTGAGGGTGTCCGAGCTCTGCTCATTAAAGAAGGAGGATATAAATTTAGACGATGGAACAATCAACATAATGGGTAAAGGCACAAAAGAGCGCATCATACAAATCGAAAACAGTGATGTCATAAACTCCTTGCGCCAGTATCAAAGCGCAAACGCAAACAACTCAGCTTTTTTTTTACGAACCGGATGGGCGCACGTCACTCAGAACAATCTGTTCGTTTCATGATTCAACGACTCTCCGATAAAGCAGGGATACCGATACACCTGACCCCCCACATGTTCCGCCATTCATTCGCCACGCTTCTGCTCGAAGAAGATGTAGACATCCGCTATATTCAGCGAATGCTCGGTCATAGCTCCATACAAACGACTCAAATATACACCCAAGTCACGATGGAGAAACAGCGGCAGATATTAGCCCTTAAGCACCCACGGAACAAAATCAAGCTCGAATGATGCGGGCCTAACCGGAAGATTGGGTTGCAGTCGTTGATGCATCATTGAAATTTGTCAGTTTGTTGCACATGATGGAAAATTATGCTATACTAGGGATGGGTACAGGATAATTCTAAATTATCCCTTAAAACATTTTCTTGTGAGGTGATATAATTATGAAATATAAACTTGCAATAATCGGATATGGCATGATGGGAAACTGGCATCATGATAACATCATAAGCAGAATACCTGATATAATTGTTGTTGGGGCATTTGATATCAATGAAGATATGATGGGAAAAATTAAAGAAAAAGGTATTTTTTGTTACGAAACCGCCACTATGCTTATTGATGATCCTAAAGTGGATATTGTTTTGATTGCAACCCCCAACGATTCCCATAAGGATTATTGCATCCAAGCCTTGCGTGCAAAAAAAGCGGTTGTTTGTGAAAAACCTGTTACCATGAATTCGGAGGAACTTGAAGAAATTATCTTTGTGGCAAATGAAACTAAACAGGTATTTTCAATTCATCATAATCGTCGGTGGGACAAAGATTTTCGCATTGTTAAAACTATTTTGGAAGAAGGCAGTATCGGAAAACCCTATTTTATAGAAAGTCGCATTCAAGGATCACGAAAGGCAATACATGGTTGGCGCAAATATAAGGATAATGGAGGTGGTATGGTTTTGGATTGGGGTGTACATTTGCTTGACCAAATGTTGTGGATGATAGATTCGGCTGTGGTACAGGTTCACAGCCATCTGTTAAGTATTTTTACTCCCAATGTCGAAGACAACGTCAAAATATTTTTGCGATTTGAAAACGGAATTTCTGCGTTGCTGGAAATGACTACACTCAGTTTAGTGCCCGGCCCGCATTGGTATATATTATGCGAAAATGGCACTGTTGTTGTTCATGGATGGGAAGGCAATGGGAAAATTGTTAAATTCAAAACAGAGAATGATTTACAATGGGATGATGACGGTGTTTACACCGGTTCCGGACCTACACGCTTAATGGCACCTCGCCCCATGCATACAATAAATGAACACCCATTGCCTGATGTCACGAGTTCATGGGAGGATTACTACTTAAACATTCTAGACGCATTAAACGGTAGAGCCGAGCTAATTATTACACCTCAACAAATCCTACGAGTAATGAAAGTTGTAGATGCGGTGTTTAAGTCGGATAAAAACAATGCAAGCGTTAATTGTAACATATAATGGAAGGTTCTAAAATGAAAACATTTCTATTATGTGCAGGTCCGACAAATGTATCTAGAGAAGTAAAACAGGCATTGGTTTGTAGAAATATGTGTCACAGAGATGAAGAATTCTCTGAGATTTTGTTGCGAACGAATAAAAATTTGATAAAATGTTTAGGTATTGAAAGTTCTTATTCGGCTGTATTGTTCGCATCTTCGGCTACAGGATGTAATGAAGCTGTTATTTCTTGTATCCATGGTAAAATTTTGCTAATTGATAGTGGCAAATATTCACAACGCATGGGAGACATTGCGAATAGATACAACATACCACTGAGAACAATAAGGCTGAGCAATTTTGCAGCAAGCCCGGAGTTGATTGAAGATGCGTTAATAAAGGATGCTGATATAACCCATATTATGTTTGTACACCATGAAACTGTTTCAGCCTCATTAGCACCTATTGAAAAAATTTGTGCGATAGCCAACAGGTACAATAAACTAACAGTGGTAGATGCTGTAAGCAGCCTGTTTGGGCATAAGCTTGATATTGAGAAACTCAATATCACATTCTGTACCGTAAACGCAAATAAGTGCTTAGAGAGTTTTCCCGGAGTATCGTTTGTTATCGGAAATACTACTGAAATAAAAAAACTTAAGGGGAGGTCGAGGAGCTATTATTTTGATTTATATATGCACTGGGAGTATGAGAGAAATGGAGTTACTCCATTTACAACACCTGTTCAATTAGTGAGCGCTGTAGATAAGGCTATTCATAGATTGATTGATGAGGGTATCTGTAATCGTATTGAACGTTATAAGGCATTGGCACATAGATTAAGGGCAGGGTTGCGTAAGATAGGTTTTAAATTATGTATTTTGCCTGAAAATGTTCAATCAAATATTGTTACTACTATTCTAATCCCGAGTAAGTTTGATTACTGGATGTTTTATAAGGCATTGAAGTGTAAAGGGATATCTATTTATCCGGATTTGGATGCACCTGAAAAAAAACAATTTAATTTAGCTACATTAGGAAGTATAACTATTGAAGATATTGATTTAATAATTGAGCGTATTGAAAACTCACTTGTTGAGTTAGGTTATATCAATTTGTTAAAGTGAAGGAATGTGGTGTCATGAACGGTGAGTTTTATACAAAAAAAGAAGTAGATGAAAAGCTTTGGGGGTTAGCCATTGCTACGAATGCTATGGTTAAAGGGTTCCTTGGTTATATGGGAATCGGTGGTAGCATTAACAAGGAGGTTTTTGGTGTTGAAAAACAATTAGACCCTGAGAGAGGTTATGATGATCTGAAAAAACAAGTAATAAACGCATTAAATGAAAAAGAATTGCTAAAGGGTGATGTTATTGTCGTTTCAGAAAAATTGTTCGCTGTTGCTCAAAAGCGAACAATTCCATTTTCAGTAATATTAAATAACGATCCCAAAAAAATGAACGATATTCAACGAGAACAAATGGCAAAGGAAATGGAAGACTTGACTAAACTTCCGGTAAATGCAATAGATTTGATTTGCTCTGATACCTATATCGCAAACAATGGGGATGAAATGGCAACTTTAGGCGTGTTCAATCCAAATCAAGTAGCGTTTGAATTGGCTGTAGGCATAAAGGACAAATATTCAGTAAATGTGGATGTTGTCGTTAGCGATACTGACACAGGTATTGATGTTTGCCAAATGTTAATTGGTTGCATTACCATAGGTGCAACACCATTGGGTGCAACAAAAGGATTGAAAATTTATGAATGTATGCGAGCTGCACTGGCAGCCGAGTTTGTTCGCGGTTCAAGTAATGGTATACCTATCGTTGTTTGCAGACCAATAAAAAGGCATATGTATAGGGAAGGGGTAGGTGAATTCAGAGGTTACGACGGGCGTTTGAATGCTGAGACTGAAAATGGTATTGCATTTGAAAAAACAGAAGTACAGGATGGGTTGTGACATTTTGAACAAAAGGGATCTAATATATCTAAAACTAAAATGCCTGTATTATGGTATTTATATAAACCATGAAACATTAATGGCTATCCAAGATATAGATACACATTTTGTTCAAGGGTTATATAGTTATCATATCCGTAACACTAAGCCAAATTCTAACGATGGAACATCCGGCAGGTCAAATATAAAAATACCTCACGAAGTTTGGCTTCCTATGGATATCGTTGTCCAAATCAGATACAATGATGAATCCATATACGAGTTGTTTGTAAAGAATCAAGCGTTTTTCATTGGAAAAAGAATTAGGGATGATAATGTTGTTGAGGTTTATTTTCCGGATTGTCCCACATTCTATAAAAAATCACTTTCTGATGGAACGCCGATGAATAAGGTTTTGCAGTTAGCTGGCAAAGATTGCCTTAAAATATATCCGCATAATTATTGTGAGTTTGAAAGTCTTGATTGTGTTTGTAAATTTTGCACAGTAGATTCAAGTCGTGAATTGCAAGATATTATTTACAATAAAGGCATATGTCAAATTGGCGAGGCAATGAAGGCCGCATATGCAGAAGGTTACTATGGTCATGTTATGATTGCAATGGGGGTACTCGCAACTAATGACAGAGGGTTATCTTTTATAAGCAATATGTTAAAATACATTCGTGCTACTTTGGGTATAGATTTAGTAGCGGGCAGTGCTTCAACTGTGCCCCCTCGTGAATTTCGATATATCCACCAAATATATGATGCGGGTATTGAATATATTACATTCAATTTGGAGGTTTTTGACAAAGAACTGTTTGAGAAATATTGCCCCGGTAAAGCAAAATATATTGGAAGACAACATTATTTTGACTGTTATAAAGAGGCTGTAGAAATATTTGGCCCAGGAAGGGTTCGATCTAATTTTGTCGCAGGAATGGAGCCGATTGAAAGTATGGTTGAGGGCTTTGAGTTGTTGGCGAATATGGGGGTTGTGCCAACAGTTACTATGCTTTCACTAAATGAACGCAACAAGAAAAATATAGGCGCAGATTTTAAGTTTCCCGATTTTGAATACTATATTGACATTTTTAAGAATCTATGGAGAATTTATCAAGAATATGAAATGACACCGCCTTGGTGTGCGCAATGTCGGACAACAAGTTTAGAACATGAATGCGAATATTTGTGAAGGAGGCTCGCATAATGCTTGCTCTAAAAATATTAATAATAGACCCCATACATCATTTGGCTATAGAAAGATTATCTGCAAGATTTGAAGTGCATTATGAGCCAAAAATTACAAGAACTGAACTTCTGGACAAGGTAATGGCATACTCAGCAATTGTTGTGAGAAGTGGGCATAAAATCGATTTTGAGCTTATAGAAAGAGCAAAAAAACTGAGATTAGTTGCGCGAGCAGGCATGGGAATAGACAATATATCTACGCAGGCACTAGACAGAAAAGATATAAAATGGTTTAACATTCCGGATATAAGTGCTGAAGCAGTATCTGAGCTTTCAATTGCATTTATTTTTGCACTTTCTCGAAACCTAATCCAGTCAAATAATCTTTTGAAAAGTAATATTTGGAAAAAAGAAGGCAATTATGGTTTTCAAATATACGGAAAAACGCTTGGAGTTATCGGCTTTGGAAACATAGGCAAAAAAGTAGCGACAAAAGCCATTGCTTTGGGAATGAAAGTTATGGCTTCTGTAAACACAGTAACTCAGGAAAAAACAGAAGCAGCCAAAAAGCTTGGGGCTTTGATTGTAAGTAGCGAAAAAATATTTCATGAAGCTGATTATGTTTTGATTGCAGTGCCTTTAAGTCCGGAAACAGAAGGTATTGTCAATAAAAATGTCATCAATAAAATGAAACCTTCTGCTTTCTTAATTAATGTTTCTCGTGGAGCAGTTGTGAATGAAGATGATTTATATATTGCGTTAAAAAATAATGTTATAAAGGGAGCAGCAACAGATGTGCTGACTAACGAAAAGAAAAAATCTCCGTTGTTCGAGCTTGACAACATGATATGCACTCCGCATATAGGAGCGATGACAGTAGAAGCACAAGAGTCAATAGCAAATTTTTTGGTTGATAAAATACAAGCGATTTTAGTATAAAGGGGTAGGCAGCTGTGCTTCGAGAAATTGAAAGTGTGCATGGGGAAAAAGACTTTAAGAAATTAGTAATAGAGTTGCTTAAATTTCGCGGAATTCACATTGATGCTGACACTGAAGGAGTAGGGGCAGATCATGGTAAAGATCTTATAGGCACCTCATTTGAGTATGATATTGCTCTTGGGCGTAATGAAGAAGATAGTTGGTGGATTGAATTAAAATACCGTGGTAACAGGAATCTTGGAATAGATGACATGGAGGATATATCAAGCAAGATAATACGTGCGCGGAACAAGCATATTGGAAAATTTTTACTGATTACAAACAGAAAACTGGCTAACACGCTTAGGGATTCGTTAGCCCAAACGGCAAAGGAACATAGGGTTCCCTTAAGGATTTGGGATAGCTTTAATTTGAGCCTGATTATTAATGAGTACAACCAAAAATCATCTGAAGGTTCAATATATGACATTTCGGATCATATCAAAATAGCAGATAGGTGGAATGAGCGTAAAAAAATAAGTGCCTTGATAGACTCAGGATTAATAAATGTGTTTACATTTTTCGGAGAACGCGGAGTTGGTAAATCTGTTTTGGCAAAATATGTAGCAGCGCATTTTTATGAATCTAAGGGCTATGGTTTTGGCAGTATAAATTGTAAGAACTATGCTCAACTTGGACTTGAAATAAAAATGCTTGCACGAACCTTAAAGGCGCAAGGTAATGAGTCTATTTTTACCGAAACCGTGAGGATGCCTATAAATGAAGAGGATAGAATGGAATATTTGCTTAAACATATACTTACTACAAAAACTATAATAATACTAGATAATTTTGAGGAATTGATTGATTCAGAAAGCAATTTTAATATTCGCTCCCCGCAAATTAAAAACCTTATAAACAATTTTTTGGATAGCGAAACAAATGGAAGTGTTTTATTGATAACTTCCAGAATTTCATTGAAAACCGATTATATGGGGAGAATCAAATATGAAGAAATTAAAATTAATGGTTGGGAGACGACATTTATAGTTGACACTTATTTGCCGCGTTTGCAAAATATAAACAAAAAATTAAACGAAATGAATTTGGATGCTGTCGAGAAAAAAGCTTTATTGGAGCCGCTAGAAGGTAATCCATATGCGTTAAATATGTTGAATCAGTTATGTAAAGATGAAAAATTTCAAATAGAAGAAGTAATTGCACACTGCAAAACGCACAAGGAGAGTGTGGCACAATACCTGTTAGAGCGGTATGCGGAAATATTGACCTCGCCTCAAATAAATGCTATCAATAAGATGTCGCAATTTTCAAAGACTTTGTCGATTGACGAGATAAAGGGTTTCATTTGTGATGAAGAAACTTTCAATGAGCTGAAGCATAGAAGTTTGATTGAAATAGCCATTACAGACAATAAACAAAAGGAATACTCTTTACATCAAATTACGATAAACCAGTTTAGTTTATTGAATGATTTAAAAGCACGCAAAAAAGCAATTGAAGAATTAATAATATCCGTAAATGCTAAAATAGGAAAAAAAAATATTAACGAATTGCATCCTCATGTCCTAATGAGGCAAATTATTGAAATGCTGATTGCAATTAATGAATATGACAGAGCGGCAATGTTATTGATAGATATCGGAACACGCATTATTTCATGTGGAGATATCATATATGTCAAACGCTTAATTGAACTTCTTAATAAATCGGACATTTCGGAATTAAATAAGGTTAAACTGATGAAAACAGAAGCTCATATTGAAAGCACAGAGGCTCATATGCACGGCATGTATGATGGTTTAGTGCGCGCAGAGGAAATATATGTAAATATGAATAGAGAAAGCGATGTTTTAAAAGATGCATGGTGCAAGTCTGCTGCATTAAATGGATTAGGCAGCATGAAAAGGTATGATGGAAAATGGGACGAAGCTCTTGATTTATATACAGAGAGTTTAAATATAAGACAGGCTGAAAATATGGAGTTTGAGATGTCAAATTCTTATCACAATATTGGAGCTGTCCATATAATGAAAAAAGATTACAATCTTGCAATTTCAAACTTAGAAAAAGCATATAAAATAAGAAAAAAATATAACGATAGGTTTAGGTGGTCTGCTTCTCAGCTTTACTTGGGCGAAGCATACGCCTCTGCCGAAGAGTTCGAAAAAGCAAAAAAACTGTTAAATGAGTGTATTCAAATAAAGTCAGATATTAAAGACGCAGTCGGCTTGGTGTGGGCGAATATTGCACTTGCTAAACTATATATCCTTTCTGAAGACTTTGAACAGTTGAAAATCCACAAAATAAAATTGCGCGAATCTAAAAAAACGGCATCATTGTTTGAGCCAAGACATATACCCTTTTTGAATATATGTTTAGGAATTATTCAGTTTATAAAAAAAGATTACATTGAGGCTATAAGCCTTTTTAATAAAATTGAGCCTAACGAATCTCAATCCACAAAAAACCTATACAAAAATTCGCGTGAAACATTGTCAAACATGGCTCTTAGCGCACTCAGAAGTTATCATTCCGATATGGGTGACAAAAGCAAAGAAAGCATAACAATAATTAAAGAAACTGTAAAATCTCTAAAAGCTTAACTTTCCCTTAATGAATCAACCATGTTCCATATAAAATCGGGAGAGCATAGATGCTGTTCATTCTTCAAATTCAAATGTGATTCCAACATTAGCTGCGAACACATTTCAATATTAGTTTGAACACGAGATCTTATATCTAAATTAGCATATATAACTAATTTAACATTGAGATTATGAAAATGTTTTTGATGTGTTCCCAGTAAACCTGTAGGAATCAGAAAAACAGGGATGTTGCATCTCAATTTTTGAAGTATATTACTAATAAAGTCCATGTTATTTCCTACATAGTGAGGCAAAAAAGCATCAATTCCTGCTTGGCAAATTCTATGGCATCTATAGTTTAACTCGCCCATATCAATTTGATCGCCATCTATTGTGAGCATTTCTGTTCGGGCAATTATTTTTATATGGTCAGGCATGTGTTTTTTTAACTCTACGAGTCTCGTTACAAACTCCCCCGCAGGCAAATATCTCCTTTTTTTATTTGTTATCATGCTATTAAAACGCTCACCCATATTATCGTCAATACATATTGCAACGACATTAGTAAGGTTGATATTTGAGACAAAGATTTTAAGTTTTTCCTTGTCTTCGAAGCCACTCCCTGCATCAATGATGACTGGGAGATTCACATAACGATTTTTTAGTTGAATAGCCAAATTCAAAGCAATGTTAGCGTCGTATTCCATATCATCATTCAATCCATTAGAAAGTGATATTTGATAGCTACCAAGCCAAAGCCCATCAAAGCCAGTTTTTTGCGCAACCTGTCCTCCCAAGACATCATAAACTCCGATAAACTTGTACAAACTTTTGTTGTTTGTGAATGGCAGCGAAACACTGGATTCATAATCAATGTATGAATAGTTAAACTGAGTCAGAATCCTTTGGTAGTCCTTCTTATTGTCTATCTTATCTGCGCTATTTTCGTTGACAAACAAAATACTAAAATCATTTTCAATATATTCTTGCAAATAATGCATATACTGTATGCCAGAGCCACAAACAAAATTATTCTTTAGGCTTTCTATTGTCGCATATGGGAGTGTTATAATCCCCATGTATCGTCCCAACACATCGAAACTTGATTTGTTGTCAATGTTCGATATTAAGTGTTTTCCTGTGCTTTTATTTCGTAAAAGATTGTCATTTCCGTTAGAGGTCAACATTTCTGAAACTATTAGTTTTTCGTTAGATTTAATATCAAAATACTGCTGAATTACTTCTTTGGACAATATGACATTCGCATCAACAATTGACAGAATGTGACAATCATCTTTAATCATATTCAGTCCATAAAAAAACATCTCATTTACGCAATTGCTTTTTTCATAAACATATTTAATTTTGCAATTGATTTTGGATAATTTATTTTTTATTGTAATATCCCCGGACGTAATAATAATTTCGGACGCTATTTTCTCAAAAACAAAGCATAGTCTCTCCAATAGAGATTGACCATTCACTGTTAATAAATAATTAGGTCTGTCAAAGCAAACCCTGTTATTAGCATCATCAGATGTTACGATTAGCACCACATGGTTCATGCTTACCCCCAGTTGAATAAAAATGCTCCTATTTTGCATTTTTTCCATATTGATTTTTATGGATACGGGATAATTTAGAATTATCCTGCATTCATAACT
>Ga0209755_10006218_pt1 | contig 13308 bp, 8 predicted proteins | sample TergutCo191P1_FD_187301 | JGI IMG/M metagenome (GOLD analysis project Ga0209755, IMG submission 187301) | Cornitermes sp. P1 segment gut microbial communities from Petit-Saut dam, French Guiana - Co191P1 (SPAdes) (version 2) | ecosystem: Host-associated > Arthropoda: Insects > Digestive system >... | reverse complement strand
TGGATGTACTAACATTCGAAACATGTTGAACAGTAAATAGTGAAATAATAAAACAAGTGACATCGAGTTGGTTTATCTTTATTCAACAGTGAAATATATTTGAACGGCTCTTGCCTGTAATGTGACCGTTCGTATGGTGTGAATTGGGACTATATATAAGGGAAAGGGAAATTCATAGGGCTAAATGAGACCTCCCTTGACTGCACCTTCCCCTTACGTTTCAGTCGAAGGCGCAGGTTTTACGAAATAGTGTCTTAACTTCATGTTATGCCGATCCTTTTCTCAATGGCTCGAAACCGATCAATGATACTGAAGGTACAGTGCCTGGTACGCAATGAAACTGAATAGCCCAGATCATTCTACAGAATACGATTTGTTGTTGTAATTTTTATATATAAATAATACAGATTAACCACACAATGTTTGTGCGAAATATCGACAGAAACACTTATTTTATTTTTTGTTGCACAGTGCAATGTGATACAATTACGCAACATAAACCATCGACATGCATACTTTTCAAATGAATGCCTTAATTCGATTTTCGGCGTCTTCTACAAGTTTCGAACCTCATGCGTTCATCAACAAGAAGACAATATGTACACGCAGTTTTTGTAAGGTACATTTTTCGTGCTGTAATTAAAATAACAGGCTTTTATAATCTATCTGATTATAAATTTCAAAGTTTTTAATATATCGATATGAACGTAGAATAAAGTAAATTGTTCGTTATATACTAACATACGCACAAATAAGTACTGTAAATTTATATTAATTAAATAAATTTACAGTACTTATTTGTGCGTATGTTAGTAAATAATGAACAATTTTCTATTCAATACGCACAGTAAAGTAAAGGTAAAGTGATCTCGTTACAGGCCCGGTGTGGCCCAGAAGGTGGGTAGAGGTATAGCTCTACTCTTGCATGACCGCAGCTCTAGAAGGGGGTGAGTGGTCAACAGCACGCCCCGGCAGTACTTTACCCCCAGTAAAGACCCGATACCCATTTTACAAGAGGGTGGGTGGGCTCCAAGGTCGGTCTGGATGGGCGGAAACTCTCGTCCCTACCGGGATTCGATCCCGGACCGTCCAGCCCGTAATCAGTCACTATACCGACTGAGCTACCCGGCCCACCCAATACGCACAGTACGAACATAAAAGTATAACAGCATAGTAGTGTAATTTGTGACATAAAATCAACTTCCAATACGTTTGACCACATAATGTACCAGTGATTATTCTTATGGATTTATAAATCAATATGATCTTATCTAGCTTACAATTAACAATACAGTGGGCATCGCTACGTAATGGAAGTAGAAAGAGCTATTTTCTATACAAAACTTACATCAATATAATCGTCACCATATCTCGTTTAGTTTATTAAAGATAAGCATTTTTTATTATAACGTTAAAAATGTAATTGCCTCTTAGATGAAAAGTTATTATTAATTGATTGGATGGTAATTTTTATAACACGGATTAAACTACTATATTTTATGTTATGTTTGATGTATTAAAAACTTCGCATTTTATAATTACGTATCACATAAGAGACTTTGACTTTAATTTCAGCATGAAAACCATTTCATAAAAAACCGGTTGTAAAAACTGTCTTCCTGATGATGCATCCATGAGGTTCGAAACATGTAGAAGAAGTTAAAAATCGAATTTAAGCGTTAATTTGAAAAGTGCGCATTTCGTTGTTTTATGTTGTATAAGAAACACTTATGTCTGTTTTCTGGCGTGTGATGTCACATAGTTCGATAGAAAATGTTGTTTCCATCATCATCACAACTTGGTGAGTGTTCACACTCTACTCGCCTAAAACAGAGACAAGAATTTTCCCTAAAACTTGGTACATTCTCATCACATTGCACGGCGTCTTATTTCAGAAGACGTCAGTGTTCAGTCACCGCCCATAAAACTGCCAGTCTCACAAATTTAAACACGTACCAATTAAGGACCTGAAGTGTACTGTTACGCTTTTATTTCACTTCAATTATTGGTGTCGACAGGATGTGTCCCTACATCAACTGTCAGTACCAGTGTTGTAAGAAAAATATTTGCATTTGTAGCTCAATCAACGACGCCTCAGACGCTCAGATCTTACAGCATCGGGTGATTGGATGACGGTGAATAACGAATTGGAAAGACTATTGAATGAAATGGCCGTGGCCTAATTACAATTACTACATTGGAACTTACCTGGATGCAAAAAGAAGATCACAATAAAACTCAGAAGAGTCGGTGTCCCGGTCGGGATTCGCTACAAACATGTCCTGAATATGTGAACAGCGTCAGTGCTTGAGCCGTTTTAATCGACATGTCAATCGTAAATTTGTTCATTTAAGGTGTGGCATCCCCGTTGTGCTTGTAGAATGCATAATGAAAGAAATACAAGACGTCAAATGGCAACTTTATTGTAACGACTGTGATGGCAGCGACATGTTTCGGCTAGGTAAAGAAGCGATCATCAGGCTGCCTTTATCAGAGGTGTAGAAAGGAGAATTATATATCTGTAGGCTACAGATATATATATGTTTTGTACTTGTGATGTACACAGCCTGATACAGTACCGGGAAGCAGTGATAAAACTTCACGCTTTCTGAACTTCATCTGGTAAAGGAGGAAACTGTCCGTATGCTGACGCTCTACATTCGGCGAGGAAAACGCCCGTGTTCTTTATTAGCTTGCAGAATATTACGTATAGCTTCCTGCAAATACGAAATACCAGTAATTGGATAGGTTGGATAAAAATCAGTCGGGAAATCTTTGCTTTCTTTATCGTTGTCAGTCTTAATTTCATTTGTCCCCTCTTACTTTCACGTCATTTCCTCCTGCCTCGTTTACAACAATGAATTAACTTACTTGTTTATTCTTCTGATGGGAAATTTTCAAAAACAAAATTGCCACCCCTTTACCATGTGAAAACTACATTCGTGTATGGAAACGGTGTGAAATCAATATGATACGCATTGTCAATCATATGTTATTCCTGTTTATACACACAATGATTATTTCAGAATAATACATATTTGTACTCATTTAACCTGCTCTGAATAAAGCTTTTTGCCTGTTCAAATAGATGTGTCGCAAATTGCTGGATCTAGCTGATTGACATGCAGACGGCTTTTTCATTCCAGAATTTTGTCAACATAGGGAACAAATATTTAAACTTGTAATGATATGGATCGTTTCTAACATTCAAAATATCGTTGGTATCATAATTCCAAAACTGTTTGAAATTTTAATTAACGGAGAATAAAAATTTTAATTTGGAACTGTGAAGAAACCAGTAGATGGAATCTTGCTGTTAATTAGAAATCGCAAACCGTCAGTTGGGCCGCAGAACTCTAGTGCACTTACATGTAACCCGCACTTCACTCTCAAGCATGTCAACTGTCACGCGCTCAGCTTTCTACCCAACCAAGCAGTAAACCCGAGCTTAGTGGCAACACGTAAAAAAGGAAGTGTGAGATAAAAAAAAAAGCTTTTGGTACGCCGTGTTGGTTTTGTCAACAGAATTAACAGAACAAAAGTTGGCTTCTACGCGGACATCACCTATTTCTGTGAGCGTGCCATCAAACCACAGTGGCAGAGCAAATTGATTGGCTGCAATCTGATTGCTGAATTAAACTGATTCCATTTGGTCTCAGAATAACATTGGAATCCTTTTAGGGCGGTTAAAAGGAGTCAAGGTGTCTAGTTGTGGAGTGAGGCTTGCGAAACAGGCCTGCCACCACAGCGATGCACGCTCTCATGGAACATTCATGTACTTGTGATAAAGGGTGAAGAACGTTCCCAACAACAGGGAGATAAAAGCGTAGAAAGGAAGGAACGGGAGAATTATTCAATCAGAACCATTTCTCTTTTCGTTTTCTCCCCCACTTATCCTTGCCGTGGTCTACTTTATTTGCTCTTGGTAATGGTTCCGACATTATCATAGCCACTATTTTCTTCTCTTGGGATTGGTGGCTGGGATTTGGTTTGCTGCTGTGGAGACCAGCATTTGGCCCAAATAGATCTATGTCGAACATAAAAATTGTGCGAAATTTAAGAATTATACTAGATTGGAGTGTATGGACTTGTCTAACACAACTATGTGATGGTAGAGAGATGTATAGAATTTATTACATAAAGAACAACTACATGTTTCGGCACTTTACATTGGCCATCTTCAGGTTGAGAAATGAAAAAACTTAGTAAGCAGCTATACTCGAATTATGTGGGTTGTATACAGTGGGGAGGTAAGAGGTGAAGTGGGTACAAGATCTCGCATGTGTTGTGTAGGATGGGTGGTGTGGGTACATGGGTTCTGCTATTATATGCTATTCTAGGTTAATATAGTTGGATCTACGGTGTCATCTTATGTTTGTAGAGATTATATGTACCTGTGCACTTAGCTTATAAATACACAGTGTGCAGTTTTTATATAAATGTAGTTCCTATAGTTATAGTGGGTTCATTGATCTAAAACTATACAAAATATAGTTCCAATAGTTATAGTGGTTTCATTGATCTAATCACTTTGTTATTATATTTACTATTATAATACATCAAGTTTGATTTTCATAATTTGTCAGTTTAGTATCTGAAGTAAAACTATTATAGGATGGAATAAAAGTACTTTTATTCCATCCTATAATAGTTTTACTTCAGATACTGAAATGACAAATTATGAAAATCAGACTTGATGTATTATAATAATAAATATAATAACAAAGTTATTAGATCAATGAACCCACTATAACTATAGGAACTACATTTATATAAAAACTGCACACTGTGTATTTATAAGCTAAGTGCACAGGTACATATAATCTCTGCAAACATAAGATGACACCGTAGATCCAACTATATTAACCTAGAATGGCATATAATAGCAGAACCCATGTACGCACACCACCCATCCTACACAACACATGCGAGATCTTGTACCAACTTCACCTCTTACCTCCCCACTGTATACAACCCACATAAGTCGAGCATAGCTGCTTACTAAGTTTTTTCATTTCTTAACCTGAAGATGGTCAATGTAAAGTGCCGAAACATGTAGTTGTTCTTTATGTAATAAATTCTATACATCTCTCTACCATCACATAGTTGTGTTAGACAAGTCCATACACTCCAATCCAGTGTAATTATAAACACAACGGGGATGGCAAACCTTATGATTTAAGAATTAATGTTTTAAACGTTATTTGCATTTTCATCTTCTCTATGCTTCGACGTAACCACGCCTCTTGATTTTGAATAGACTGTACCGTGTCCTTGAATGTATTCAAAGCTGCTTCGGAAACTGAGTTACATCAAGTTTGTACTGTTCGTAAATCATACAGAGAGAATGAAGGCCCGGCTTTAGGCCGCGGCATAGTCTGGTGGATGACAAGGCATCGAAATTCAGTTGTATGCAGCGTCAGTTTTATTGCCTTGTTGTTTCATAATTCTTAATGACAGGATTTAATATCAACGGAATTTTACATGTAGTTTCGTCTTATCACTTTACAATTCAGGGTTAATAAATAATAAATCATGTACCACCAGTTTTAATATTAAGAATCGCTGCACTTCCACAACAAAATCCACATACACGTGCATGTCTCATATTACTGCCACAATAAACAGACATTTTTTTCCCTAAACAGAATGAACTTTGTAATGGAGACGCAGTCTGGTCTGTATGAAGCAGCAACCGAATGTTCATGTACTCTGCACAAAATTTAGGCTTTGATGTTTTAACTTAAACTCAGAATATTGAGTTATTCAAGTGTCTGTCGTAGCATCTAAAGTGAAGGTTTGTATCTCTTCTAGTATAGCCTTCTTGTTCTTAGCACAGGGTTCATAAAATAAACAATTTGAATTTTGCAATAGCTTCGTTTCTGTGAAACTGGCTTTGTTTCTGCAGACAGGTTGCGTCCAAATGATAAAGATAATTTCTTTCCCGGGGAGAAAAATCACCTTCTCACCCTCATAGGTTCTTCTTTTTTATTTTACTCGACAAAGGAAAGACATTCGGCTTCCTAAATGTGTGTTTTTAACAAAAACTAGAAGGCGGAAAAAAGTCACATACGTGTGTGACGTCAATAACTGATCACACTATTTGCAGACAAATATACAGGTAAAACAATAAATATTATTGGTCTGTACTTATCCATTCTTCATTGTGTGTACTGATTTTCACTTTGCCCTCATGAATGCTAAATTTTGCCGAATTTTCCCGCACCACAAGAAGGTTGAGCTGGCTAGAGGTAGTAGCACGTCACTTCAAGGCATGCTACATTTAAAATTAAAGTTCTAGTGTGATGGTTTATAATTTGTTTCAAATATCGGGTGTCTTTTGGAGGTTGCTAGTTGTGACAAGGTCTAACTTTGTATAAAATTTCCAAGGATTGGAGGAACCTGCTGCTTTCATTTACAGGAAATATGACTGATGCAGTCGGTTTATAAGTAACTTAGTATTTAGCTACCGAAGTATTCATCAGTTCTTACAAAATAGTACTTATCAAACTATTGGAGCCTGGAGAAATTGTATAATTGGGAGCTTCGCCCAATATTATTGGAGTGATCGAATTAATAGGAGGCTGGTTGTGAATGTAGCATGCATTATATGTAGAAAGTTCAGACTTTTGTTGGGAAAACTTGAAAATAGGATCATTTTTAAAACTGGGGTGTATGTATAAGCTACCATTTGGCACAATATTAACGTATATTTAACAGAGATAGGGTAGGCACTAGAAGATTAATTTGTTACGCAACATGGACCAATGGCAGGCTATTTCGAACGAGGATTGTAAATTGTCTGGAGCCTTAAAGACGGGAAAATTCTTGACTATCCCACTGAGCTGCCTGATCTCTGAAGAGAGTTAATTGACTATGAACTAACTAACTAACTTTTTTGCTGGTAATATGACTGTAAGTACGGAGTAAATACAGAACGTTTCTCGAAAACCTTACGTTTGACGCAGTACGTACATAAGTTGTGGTCGGAAGCGCGCAAATGTAGACGCCAGTAAGCAACACCGCTACGAAGATTTCTCTGTGCCTTCCCAGTAACCTCGGATACTCGTCGCAAAGGGCCGTGATCATTGCTTCCAGTCCGCCAAACGTGCTGTCTAGACCTGAGGAAACAGAAAATGTTAACAAATATCCACACAGATGTTGCAATTAAGCCCTCTGTGTGCAGTGTACGCAGCGAAAAGTGGTGCTAGTTAAATCTCAATTGTTGTATTTGAAGCACTAAATAAATGATAAGTATAAAGTAAAACTGCTTTTGTGATTTAATTCCTTATGAACAGTTTTAACTTCAAAAAATTCCACATTCTAACCAGAGCGCACTTTTTTTTTTTTTTTTGCTTCGTATGGTTCTCAGAACAAGCATCGATTAGTTTTCTGCGCAATATTGACTGATCTGTTCGTATAATCGATCAGAGAGTGTTTAATGTGCCGTATGAGCTGAACCTTTATATGTAATTCTAATTAATTTTTGTATTTAAAGTGTTAAATCGTAAGGTCGCGGAATATTTGTCTCCATATACTCTTAGCCTAAGGACTAGATTATAGTAGTGGTCAACTTTAAGCTCCGGCCGCTTTATTACCGTTACTTATTGCAGGTAAAGTTTGATTATCACTTTGGGAAAGAAAAATATTTTGTTTTTCTTTTTAAGCGATAAACAGTTTTTAAAAATCTTCACTCATATACCTAAACCTCCTTCTACTTTTGTGTCAAAGGTGAAAAACAAGTGCAATTAGCCCCTTAAAGCTAAGTGGTTCCCGTGTGTAGACTACGCAAGCTTCAACATGAGTGATTTCTCCCTTGGCCCGCGCAGTGTGCTTTTCTTGTAAAGTTCTCACAATGAAGAACGATTATTTTGCTGAAGAACATGAAGCTGTGTTTCTTTGTACTGGGGTCTTAGCGTGTTGCATTCTGTGCGAGGCAGGACCTGTCATTTTTAAGTGTTATTTACATGTTTGGCAGGGTTAAAATGTTGATAAACTTTAAACAGTGAATTAGTTGTTTCCATTAGAAGTTTCCATTTTAATAAAGAAAAAGTTTCAAAAAAGGAATAACGAATTGGGAAGCAGTGAACGAGAACATAATAACATTTAAAATAAACCACCTGGGAATTAAAATTACAGTACTGTGTGTATATGCACCATCAAACGACAAGGTAGATTTAGAAAAAGTCCAGTTCTATGAAAAACTGAATTAAACATTGATAAACATTGGCACAACAACAGAAATAACATTTTGGGGGACATTTTAATGTCTATACAGGCACAAAAGTGAATAATGAAGTAGCACGACCGTATGGGGAAACAAGAATAAATGACAATGGAGAATGGCTCATTGATTTTTGCGAAAGTCACAATTTGAGAATTACGAGTGGGTATTTCAAACATAAAATGATACAAATATATACGTGGGAACAACACACACGAAAATTGAAATCAATTATAGACTACATTATTGTTAAACAAAAATCAAAATTTCAGATAAGTGATGTGAGAGTAAAAAGGAGCATAAACTGTGGGTCAGATCACTGTGTGGTAAGAGCTAAGGCGTGCCTACCGATACGAGGAAGAACAAGTAATGCAGATAAGCATGATGTAAACTATGAGAAGTTCACGTATCTAAAGCACAACTTGGACAGCCTTCAAAATGAGAGTACACAACATTTATATAAATGACGACTAGACGAAAAACTGAGAGCAAAAGAGGAGTTTGGTCTTTCCGAGATTTATGGAAACATAATACAAAGTCTTCATGAAACGGCAAAAGAGGCACTAGGGGAAGAGCGCAAAAGACAAAGCCGTAAAATGTGGTGGACAGAAAAAATTGAAGGTCTTGTAGCAAAAAAAAAACTATATCAGAAATGGTTAAGCACAAAATGATATGAAGATAAACATGCATACCTTGAAATTAAGAGACAGACGAGAAGAATAATTGCAGCTGAAAAGAATGAAATTTGGGACAGAAAATTCCAAGAAATTAATAAGCACGTAGGAGTGTACTGAAGCATGGAAATTTATTAAAAGAGTTAGAACATCAGGAAAAGAAAGTGTACACTTACAAATGATACCAACCAATAGATGGGTGTAATATTACCAGGACATACTTACAGAAAATCGACTAGAGTACGAAGGAAACAAAAATATCTCACCTACACAGATGGACGGAGAAATAGTAGAAGTAAGTGAAGAAAGGGTAAGGAAGGCAGTGAGAGAAACAAAAAATGGGAAATCATGTGAACCAGAAGGAGTATACGCGGAAATGCTAAAACATGAAACAGATAAACTGATAAAAATGCTGACATGGATAATAAATAGATGCCTAAATGGAGAAGAAACTCCGCAACAATGGAAAGTTGCGTACATTCCATCAATATACAAAAAAGGAAGCAAAAAAGATTGTTCTAACTACAGGGGCATTTCAGTGAGGAGCGTGATGAGTAGATTATGTGGTAAAATGCTTAGAGACCTCATAGAAGAAGAGAATAAAGATGAAGAAGAACAAAGTGGATTGCGAACAGGGCGATCATGTACAGACAGCATTTGTTTTGCATGAAACAAGTTATTGTTAATAGGAATGCAACAAACCAAGAAACCAATTTATTATTTGTGGATTTGACAAAAGCGTATGACAGTGTACCAATATCAAAATTTTGGGAAATTTTGGGAGAATCAAATATTAATAATACTTTAATTAAAGCACTGCAAAATCTCTACGGCAATACAGCACAAGTGAAAACTGGGAACATACTGTCCCACCCTTTCAACGTTACTAAAGGACTACGCCAGGGATGTTGCATTTCCCCTACACTTTTTAAGATTTACATACGAAAAGCTTTAGAAGAATGGAAACGTAAATGCTCCGGAATGGGCATTCCTCTAGAAAACACAACATCGTTTACACGCCAGTTTGCAGATGATCAAGTAGTTTTAGCGGGTGACAAAGAAGATTTGGAATATATGACGCGTAAATTAAAAGAAACTTACGAGAAATGGAGCCTGGACAAGAATTTGAATAAAACAAAATATTTATGTATTGGGGAAAAGCACAGCAATTTGAAATTAGATAAAGACAGCGAGATTGAATTTTGTCAAGAATATAAATATTTAGGAGTTATTTTGACACTAGCGGAACAGACGACAAAGAAATAAGATCAAGAATAATACAAGCAAGAAAATGTATAGCGTATTCAAGCGGGATACTGTGGAGTAAGACATCAGAACGGAGAGAAATGAACATTTATAATGCATTGATTAAAAACAGTTTATTTTATGGTTCCGGCACATGGAGACTGGCAGAAAATAATAAAAAAACGGGTCGAAGCTACAGAGATGGATGCCGTGAGGAGATCCTCTAGAATACCAAGAAAAGAAAGAATTAGAAATGTAACTATAAGACAACAAATTGGATTAGAGGAACCAATTATAAAAGAAATTGAAAAGAACCAACTTACATGGTACGGCCATGTTCAAAGAGGGGCTGAAGGAAGATTACCCAAAATAGCATTGAAGTGGATGCCGAAACAAAAGGGAGCACGGGGAAGACCGAAGAAAAACTGGATGGAAGGTATAAGGAAGGCCATGAACAAAAGTAACCTAAATTAAGGCCAGTGGGAAGATAGGAAGCGGTGGAGTCTAGGTGTCGGACAACATAGAACGACGTTTTGAAACCGACATACATACATACATACATACATACATTAGTTGTTATTTTATAATAGAAGTACTTTATTTGTAATTAAAGAAACAGGAACTTGCCTAACGTAATCAGCATGAGGAAGAAGATGATAGACCAGAAGACTGAACCCGCCATTGTAGCTATCGCCTCAGGATACACGATGAACACAAGACCAGGACCTGCAAGCATCGGTCAGTGTACTGAGCATTCAAAAACTGAAACCACATGTACAGAGCAGTGGCTTGTGCTGCGTATACAACAAGTGTGTGCAGCCTCTTAGCATTAGGTTAATTTTCTTAGTGATTTTAAAAATGTACTCGACAAACTCCATTATTTCGTTGCCAACTCATTAACAGAATTCAATAACATAATTAAAAAGCAATAAATATCTGTATTTAATACCAGTTTTTTTTAAATTACTGGAACCTTAGAACAGCAAATTTCATTAAATAAAGGACTAATTTTATTTTAAATTAAATAACAGTGGCCGAATTCAGATGATTTTCAAGAAGTGGGTCGTGATTTTTTAACACATTGAGAAATTCCATAAATTTTCCATTGCTCAAAGATGCGGACAGCTCATCATGGCCCAGGAAGGGTAATTATTGTTTAACTAAAGAACACACAGCATCAATAAACCGTCGTAAAACTCGCGTGTTCTTATTAACTTGTTCGTTATGCCAAGTGACGTCGTTTCTGCGTTCTGCTTTGAGGAGCGGGCCAATCCTTTGTCGTTTTACAAATAATTTTAACTGAAGTTAACACTGCACATGTGTTTGTGTTTTTAAGTTTTTTGCTGCGCACTTGGCAAATGATTTAAATCCTAGAAGCCCTTCGTGTTTGTTATAAAAATATGAACAGAGCCAAAAATAAAGTTTCTTTGTTGTTTCACATCCTATTAACCAGTCAAATGTTTCACGCTAAGAGATGCAAATATGTATTGTATATCGTTCTGTCTTAGTGTTATAATGTTTTATTAAATTGGGTAGTTGTGGAGTAGGTCGACCTTTATTCATTATTCTCTAACTTATCGTGCAATGGGCGATTGGAAAATGGATTAATTAATGTAACGCAGACCCATTATATACCTGGAGTGGCCCAGAGAGTTCCAGAAAGTTAAGGTTCCCAAATTTCATGACAACCGCACAGGATGGTGGTAAGGTTGCCAGCCTTAAACACCGGCCGCTTTTAGCCCCAGGAAATACTCCTGGCACTCATTTCTGTTAGAGGCTGAGTCGACACCAGGGCCATAGTGCTATCGGAAGGATTTTATGTCAATGAAAAATTCCAACGACACCAACTGGGAGTTTTTTTATTAAATGATCTATGTAAATACATATATTTTGACACTTGAGCTACACAGCCCTCCTGTTAGTTTACTCTAGGACTGAAATCATTTAACAATGCTGTCTGTTTAGTTACCAGGATAGTAAGGGCACGTTAAAATGACGTGGGAATTATTCAGTCTGTAGCAGTGTATACCACAAACGGCTGATCCACGTTCTTGATCACGTCACTTTGTCAGTACTAATGAGTGTTGTCTAGGACCGTTAGGAAGTTTGCTACTCTCCTATGTCTTCCTGGCGCTTGATATAGTTTCCACTTGGCTCGACGGAAAAAGTCCATAAGGTCTTGTAAAGTCAGGTCTCGCTGTTTGGCTATGCGAAAAGTTACGATCCACAGTGTCACACCATGGCGCTGCGAAGGCCAGAGGTTTAGCTGGGGGGCGCAGCAGCCATTCCTTGGGAATTCTCTCCGGGTTTGGCGCAACATCCTTGCTATAACTTTGTGTCCATTCCCACATTAGCTGTCCTTTACCACATTCTTTTAAGCGGTGCAGGATTGTGTCTTACACACCACATGCATTACATTTGTTAGTCGGAGATATTTTGATTCTGAACAGTCTTTCATTCGTTGGAAGTATGTCGTGTATCGTCCTGTACCAAGCAGCTTTGTCGTCTTCGGTTGTGGGGGCCACTGTTAGGTTTCTCCATATCTGTCGCCAATTCGCCTGCGGACACATCCTAGTAATTCGCATCTCCTGTGGCGGGGCATCTGCATTGTTCATCATTCGTAGAGTTTTGTAGATGTTTCTCTTATACGTCTTCGCCGTCTCGGAGTCTGCTTGCTTCGGTATGTAAGCCATGTCCATCACGTAGTCGCGTAAATATTCCAGTGACTTGGGAATTATGTCTGGGAATGGAGAGTTTTCCGTTTGAGATGATATGCTACATTTTTCATCCACCCAGCAGTAAGAGTTCCGGTACGTGTAGCCTGTGATTGTATTCTATAAAGAAACAGTGCTGTACTTTCGCAGATATATCTACAAGGCCCCATACCCCGTTCATCCTGTCTCGTTTAAGTGTGGAGAGGGAACCCTAAAAATTTCCCCTCTCCAAATGAACCGTGCTATTGCAGTGTTCAGGTGATGTACGCACTCTGCCGGAAGGGTGAAAATCTAAGCAACGTACCAAATTCTGGTCAGCAAGTATTCGCGGACAAAATGTATCCGTTTGTTCAAGCTCAGACTTCTGTAGTAGGTTTTCATGGCTAGTGCACGCACTTTTTGGTGACCATGGACCAGGTCTCTTTTACTGATGTGTTCACTGTATTTGAGA
>Ga0209755_10006217_pt1 | contig 13309 bp, 12 predicted proteins | sample TergutCo191P1_FD_187301 | JGI IMG/M metagenome (GOLD analysis project Ga0209755, IMG submission 187301) | Cornitermes sp. P1 segment gut microbial communities from Petit-Saut dam, French Guiana - Co191P1 (SPAdes) (version 2) | ecosystem: Host-associated > Arthropoda: Insects > Digestive system... | reverse complement strand
CATGTACATTGATGCAGCCCAGCCGCGGCATGTCTAATATTGCCTTGGGCAGCAGCAGCCCATACGCCGCCACAACAAAAACGTCCGCGTATAGCGCTTTCAAGCGCGCGCGGACGGTGCGGGCGTCGTCATCGACGCCTTTTTTTATCAGCAGTTTGTCGGGGGTGTACACGGTGAGGCCCGCCGCCAGCGCCGCTTCCTTCACGGGGGAGGCGGTTAGTTTGTTGCCGCGCCCGGCGGGGCGGTCGGGCTGGGTCAGCACGGCGGCGACTTCATGCGTGGTCAGTAAGGCTTGCAAGGATGGCACGGCAAATGCCGGCGTGCCCATGAATACGATTTTCATCGGCGGTTCAACCTCCGTTGGCGGCGGTTTAGGCGCAGTTTTTTGCGCTCGGCCGCTTGTTCGTTGGTAATATATTGTATGTTCGTGGCCGTGTCGGAGAAGAGGATGCCTTCTAAGTGGTCAATTTCGTGGCACACAGCCGAGGCTAAAAATTCATCTACCGACACGGTATATTCTTCGCCGTGGCGATTTAATGCACGCACCGTTACATTGAAGGGACGGTCGATATCGCCGCATTTGCCCGGCACGCTAAGGCACGCCTCGTTACACGACTGGTTGCCGTCGCTTTCTACAATTTCGGGGTTAATCATTTCGTAAAATTCGTCGTCCATTTCTACCACGATAACGCGTTTTAAAATGCCGACTTGCGGCGCGGCCAGCCCCACCGCGTCTTTGGCGCGCAGGGTTTCCAGCATATCGTCCAGCAGCTCGTGCAGCGCGGGGGTAAAATTGGTCACAGGCCGCGCCTTCTTGGTCAAAATATCATCGCCCTGTACGCGGACATGTCTAATAGCCATGGGTCTCACTCCATCATCGCCGGGTTTAATGACAAATGCACGGTCATACCCGTTAGCGGGTCGTTCTCCCGCAATTTTTTTGTGCAGTATAGCACAAATTGCTTTAGTGGTTCTTCTTCTTCGCATTTTATTAATATTTTCCAACGGTACTGCGCATTCACCTTGGAAACAAACGCCGGCGAAACGCCCAGCAATTCAAACCGACCCTTTTTGTTACAATACGCCATAATCGCCTGCAATTTGTACAGTGCGGCAATGACGGCCTTCTCATTGGGCCCGGACAGCATAACGCTGAAAAAATGCGTAAACGGCGGATACGCCATCTCCTGCCGGATTTTTATTTCGTGGGCGAAAAAATCTTCATACCGCCCGCCTTGCGCAAATTCCAGCGCATAATGTTTCGGATTATACGTTTGAAAGAACACCCGGCCTGCATAGTCTGCCCGGCCCGCGCGCCCCGCCACCTGCGTCAGCAACTGAAAAGTATGTTCCGCCGCCCGAAAATCGCCCGAGAAAAGCGACATATCCGCCGCAATAACGCCCACCAGCACCACCTGCGGGAAGTCCAGCCCCTTCGCCACCATTTGCGTGCCAATCAGCACCTGCGCCGCCCCGCGCCGAAACGCCGCCAGCACCTCCGCGTGCCCTTCCTTCCCCTTCGTCGTGTCAAAGTCCATCCTTAACGTGCCCACCCCCGGGAAAACCCGCAGCACCTCGCTCTCCACCTGCTGCGTGCCCACCCCAAACCTTCGTAAATGCACCGATTCACAGCCGGGGCATTTCTCCGGCAGCTTCATACCCGACCCGCAATAATGGCACAACAGCGCACCCCCACTGGCATGATACGTAAAATTAACCCTACACCTATCACAACTCAGCACCTCCCCGCACCACCGACAGCTCACATACGAAGCATACCCCCGCCGATTCAAAAAAAGTATCGCCTGCCGCCCGTTAGAAATCGTCTCCCCCAGCGCCCGCTCAAACGCCTCCGAAAACATACCCAAATTACCCCGCGCCACCTCCCGCCGCATATCAACAACATGGACTTCCGGGAAGGTTAAATTGACGCGTTGGGGTAAGGTCAAAAGATTGAAGGTCAAAACCTTGGGGGCATCCGCCCCCAAACCCCCGCAAGGGGACAAGCCCCCTTGACCCCCTTCTCGCGCGGTGCGCGGTCTGACGGATGTATCCGTCAAGCCACGCGAAGCAAATGGGGTCGAGGGGTCAGCCCCTCGCGGGGTGTGGGGCAGTGCCCCACGGTTTTCCTCTTTTGACCTTAAATAACTTTCCACACTAGGCGTCGCACTCCCCAACACCACTACCGCCCCCGTTAGCTCGGCGCGGCGTATGGCTACCTCGCGGGCGTCGTATTTTGGCGCAGTCTCGGAGTGGTAGGTGTGTTCGTGTTCCTCGTCGATGATGATTAAGCCAAGCGCAGAAAATGGCGCAAATATCGCCGAACGCGGGCCGATTATTAGGGATATTTCGCCCGCGTGGGCTTGCTTCCATATGGCGAAACGCTCGCCGGGGGTTAGACGGCTGTGGGTCACGCCAACGGCCGCGCCGAAGCGCTGGGTGAAGATATGTACCATCTGGGGGGTCAGTCCAATTTCGGGCACCAGGACGATGGCCTGCTTGCCGCGCGCCAGGGCGTGGGCGATGGCGTGCAGGTATACTTCGGTTTTGCCGCTGCCGGTTACGCCATGCAATAAAAAAGCGGACGCAGACTTGCTTGCGCAAATCGCCTCCACTGCTTGTTGTTGCGCGGGGGTCAATACCACCGTCGAAGGCACAGCCTCCAGTGCCTTACGCTTGGCGCGTGTGCCGGGGAACGCCCCGCCCGCCCCCGCCTTGGCAGCAGGGGTAATACACCGGATGCAAATGATGAGTGTAGTATAGTATTTATCCCGCATCCACTGCGCCAGCGCCAGCGTGTCGGGCGTCAGCACACAAAAATCATCGGGCAGCGAAATAATTTCTTTCACTTTGTCCGGCGGGGTATCGGTTTCGTCCGTCAGCGCGATGATATACCCCGTGATGGGCTTGTTGCCACGCCCAAAGGGCACAACGCAACGCATCCCCACTTGCGCATCCACGCCCGCGGGGATTATATAATGAAACAGCCGGTCTAGTTCGCCATGCAGATTGTCAATGCAAACCGCGGCAAAACGCAACCCCATTATTCTGCCAAATCATCCTCATTTTCATCGTCGTCAACGTTCACGCCTGTGGGCAGCGTTTCGCTTACTGCATCGTCAAAAATTTCAAATTCGTCGGCTTCGGATGCTTCATCCGCAAAATTATCCGCAAAATCTTCTTCCTCTTCCTCGTACAATTCAAACTTGACGGCTTCGTAGCTGTCCTTCAAATCCTCGCGCAAATCGTCCTTGGAAATGCCCGACAAGCTGCGGTTTTTGTACTGGTCTTTCAGCATTTTTTCATACGTGCCGTCCAAAATATCTTCCTGCACGCTTAAATGCAGCTTGCCCTCAATCATTTCCTTGACGGCGATACTCACGGCGCGGTCGGTGGGCGCATAGGTCAGCGGATTCGCCCCGTCAATGATTTGGCGCGCGCGCTTGGCCGCTGCCAGCACAATGGTGTAACGGCTGGTAATTTTGCTACTCATCAGCTCGTTGGTGTTAATCGTTTCCATCAGTTCCGAATACGAAGGTCTTAGCATAATGCAACTCCTATCGGGTAAAATTAGTTAATTCATCTTCACAACGGCGCGGACGCAACCGCTCGGCGGCTACCACGGCGTCAATTTTGGCTACTGCATGTTCCACCACATCGTTGATAACCAGGTAATCATATTCGTCAATCAGCGGCACTTCTTCCAGCGCCCGCTTCAAACGCGCTTCAATGGTGACTTCATCCTCCGTGGCACGCCCCCGCAGCCGCGCAGACAAATCCCCCAGCGTGGGCGGCATGAGAAAAACCAGCACCGCATCCGGGAATTTTTCCTTCACCTGCAACGCGCCGTTCACCTCAATTTCCAGCACCACTACGCGCCCCTTGGAAATTTGCTGCTCTACATACCGACGCGGCGTGCCATAAAAATTGCCCACGTAGGAGGCATGTTCCAGCAGCTCGTTATTCTGCCGCATCTGGGCAAAATCCTCGGGCGTGGTGTAGAAATAATCCTTGCCATGCACCTCGCCCGCGCGGGGGGTGCGGGTCGTCACCGAAATGGAACGCGCATACCCCCGCTCGGGGTGCAGCTGCTGCACCACCGTGCCTTTGCCCGAACCGCTGGGCCCGGAGATAATCATTAACAGTCCCTTCATATACCCCTATTCCGCCGCGGAGGCGTCATCCCCCGTAACGACTACCGGTATGTCAAAGCGGCTGGCAATGGTCTCCGGCTGCAACGCCGACAAAATTAAATGGCTCGAATCGGTGAAAACCACCGCCCGTGTCTTGCGGCCCTGCGTGGCGTCAATGAGCATCTGCCGCTCCTTCGCCTCGTTGATAGCACGCTTCACCGGCAACGAATCGTTCCCTACAATGGCGACCACCCGCCCCGCAGGCACGGTGTTACCAAATCCAACATTAATTAGCTTCAATTGCATAATTATTCCCCCAATCAGGCTATTCTATATTCTGCACTTGTTCGCGGATTTTTTCTACTTCGCTTTTTAATTCTACGACCAATTTGCCTAGGGCTTGGTCGGTGGATTTTGACCCGATGGTGTTGGCTTCGCGGTTTAGCTCTTGGACTAGGAAGTCCAGCTTGCGGCCTACGGGTTCGGTTTCTGTTAGGATGGTGTCTAGCTGGGACAGGTGGCTGGCCAGGCGGGTCAGCTCTTCGTCGATGGCGGATTTGTCGGCTAAAATGGCAATTTCGGTTAGGAAACGGGACTCGGCAATTTCTATGGGGGTGGTGGTTTCGTTTAGCTTTTCCACCATTTCGGTTAGGCGGTCGCGGAGTTTTTGGGTATGTTCGGCCACGGCTTGGGGGGCGCGTTCGGTTATTTGGGCGGCCAGTTCGCGGATGCGGGCGGCTTTTTCGCGGATGTCGGCGGTTAGGGCGTCGCCCTCGGCTTGGCGCATTTGGTTGAATTGGGTCAGGGCTTCTTCCAAGGCGGCTTCCAGCGTTTCGCGGAATTCGTTTTGGACGCTGTCGTCGCGGTGGGCGGATTCAAATTTCTCGAAGGTGACGACGTCGGGGTTGCGGGCCAGGAGTTCCAGCTCGGTGTCACCGGATGCGCGGCCCCACCTATACCGCTCGCGCATTTCCGTCAGCACTTTTTCGTAGGCGTCGGCGAATGCCCAGTTGACGCGGGCGGTGACATCCCGCTCGGTGAAGCTCTCGAAGCCCACCCACACTTCTACCTTGCCGCGGGCGATGTCCTTGGCAAGGCGCTTGCGCATTTTATCTTCAAAGGAATTTAAAAAACGGGGCAAGCGAATGCTAAAGTCCCCATAGCGGTGATTAACGGATTTTATTTCTACCTTGAAGCGTCTGTCATAACGCGTACATTCGCCGCGTCCAAAGCCGGTCATGCTTTTGGGCACTAGAATCTTCCTCCTGTGGAACGCCAGCGACCAAAATTGCGGGCGCGGCGGCTAACGATAATGGCAATTAACAAGCAGATAAGGCCAAACAAGATGCCCCCCGCGCCAAACCAATACGGTGCAGCATCGCGGGAGAACATCGTAGCAAACACGCGGGCAATCCAAAAATCGACGTCGTTATCAAAGGTGCGTTCATATACGGCGTGGGCGGCATAGAGGTTGGTCATGAACACGACTTCGCCGTTGATTTTATAATGAACGAAGCCCACCACATCGCCCGCTTCAAAGCCCCCCAAGGGGATGCGCAGGCGGGTAATGCCGTCGTCATATTCTTCTTCTTCGGGGTCGGGTATGTGCAGCAGCATCGCGTGATATGTAACTTCGCGCTGTAGTGTAGCAAACTCTTCGTGGCTTAACAAGCGGGTGTACGTGCCTTGGGCGGTGGCGGTCAGGATGCCGTCGTCCTCCAGCCGGTGATTGTACAATTGAATGGTGTGGGAAATTTCTTCGCCGGTGGCTATTTCGTGGAAGGCAAAATTGGCGAAGCCGAAGTCCAGCATGGCGCGGGTGTCGTTCCACCGGCCGGGGCTGGCGGAGTTAAATACCACCGTTATCAAGCCCAGCCCGTTGTGGTAGGCACTGGCCGCGAAGCATTCCCCCGCGGGGGTGGTGTAGCCGGTGCGCATCCCCGTGACGAAGGGATGGCCGAATGCACCTTGGGGCAGCATTAAATTGGTGTTTGTCCAGTTGAAATTGCGGACGGTGCGGTTGCCGGGGTCTTGGCCGCTTAGTCCATCCCCCGTGAAATTCCACATGGCGACAATTTCGGCCAGAAGCGGCACGTCCATGAAGGCGCGGGATATCTGCGCCAAGTCATACGCCGTGGTAAAGTGGCGCAGCGCATGGTAGCCATAGGGATTGGTGAAGTTAGAATCGATTGCGCCTAATCGGCGGGCGGTTTCGTTCATTAAGGCGGCGAATTGGGGCTTGGCGTAGTCCATATAATTGAGGTTAAAGCGCTGATTGCGTACTTGAATGACGTTTAACGCCAGCACGCGGGCGGCTTCGTTGACACTGCGGATTAGCAGGCCTTTTAACAGCACGCGCACCGTTACGGATTCGCCCTCCTGCAAAATGCCGGTGGCATAACCCCAAGGCATGTGGTTTATTTCCGGGCCTACGACCAGAATGTCGTCAGGGTCAAGGTATTGCAGGACGATGTAGGCCGTCAGCAGTTTGGTCATGCTGGCGGGGTACATGCGGCGGTGCATATTGCGGTCGTACAGCACGCGACCGGTAGTTCTTTCCATTAAAATGGCGGCTTCGGTTTGTAACGGAAGCGGGGGCTCGGCCAGCCCGAGTAAAAATGTCATTATCAAAAGGGTACAAAGCCCCAAATATATCCTGCGCATGGCGCGCAGTATATTACGCTTGTCCTTTAAATGCAAGTAGCTTGGGCATTGTGGTTGCGGCAGTTGGCCTGGGAAAAGTAGGCGCAGTTTTCGCACGCGCCTTCGGGGTGGTTGTGGTGCAGTTTGTGGTTGTTGCCTGCGGGCTTGTGGTTTTTGCATTTTTTCGCGTTATTCATGGGGAAAGCTCCTTTTTATTTTTGTAAGAAGTATTCCCGCGTTACTACAATTTAATGCTATAATGCGCGCAACTTACGATTTGGAGGAAAACTATGCGCGATTTTTTTAGCTTGGAGGGGCCGTTTAATAAATGGGGCGGCATTTTGGCAGACATGGTGCTGGTTACATTTATGTGGATTTTATTTAGTATTCCCATTATTACGATTGGGGCTAGCACTACGGCCATGTATTTTGTCACCACGCGGCGCATTGCCGAGCGCGAGCGCTACATTACCACCGATTTTTGGGAGTCGTTTAAAGCCAATTTTAAACGCGCTACCATTATGTGGATGATTATTTTGGTGATAACGGTGGTGCTGGTGTTAAATGTGCTGCATATTTCCTCTCCGTATGGCGAGGGGTTGATGGGGCGCACGGTTATGTTCTCGGGTCAGTTGGTGTTTTTGACGGTGGTGGGCATTATGAGTGTGTATATTTATCCGCTGATGGCGCGCTTTGACATGGGCTTGAAAGAAGTCTTGAAAAGCGCGTTTTTTATGTCGGTGCGGCATTTTCTTACTTCGCTGACTTGCGTTGCCATGGTGATTCTTGCTGTTTTTCTTTTCGTGCAGTTGCCGCCGTTATTAATTGTGCTGCCGGGGGCGTATGCGTGGGGGTCGTCCATTTTTATTATGCGCGTGTTTAAAAAATACCGCCCGGAGATGGACAAAGACCCCGCGCAGGAAATTGCGGAAATTGAAGCGCAAAAAGCCGAGGACCGCTGGCGGCGCGCGTTTGAAGCAGGCGAAGAAACGACTGACGCCGAGGAGACGGACGAAGCGTAGTAAATTTAAGCGTAGGCAATTTTTCACCCGCCGCTGCATATACTTGGGCAGAAAGGTGCGTGAAAATATGGCATACGCGAGGCATTTTATTCCCCTGACCGCCGAAGTGGCGGGGTACGAGTTCAAAGGACGAAAGCCCGCCGGGCGCTGTGTACTGGAGACAAATAACGGCACCATTAAAGTGACCACCAGTACACAAGACCTGCGCCCCGGCGTGCGGTATGGCGTGTACTTACTATTTAACGATGAAGCGCGAGTGGGCGGCGTTGCCGTGGGCGCACTAACCGTGGACGAAAAAGGCAAGGGCGATGCGCGCCGCGAAATGAAAGAAGCCGACCTGCACGGGCTGTCGCCCAACGCAATTTTGGGCGCGGCGGTGCTGGTTATGGGCATTGACCCGGTGGAAAGCCCCCTGTGCGGCTACCGCCACGAGCGGGTAGCCTGGCGCACGCGGTATTATGAACGGGTAACGCAGGTGGAAGTGGTGAAGGAAATGCCGCCCGTGGAAGTTGCGCCTCCGGTGGAAGCGGTAGTGGAAGTTGCGCCTCCGGTGGAGGAAGTGCCTGTGGCGTGCGAACCTGCGCCTGTGCCTGTTGAAGAAGTGCCCGTGGAGGAAGTGCCCGTGGTGTGCGAACCTGCGCCTGTGCCTGTTGAAGAAGCGCCCATGGAGGAAGTGCCTGTGGCGTGCGAGCCTGCGCCCGTTGAAGAACCTTCGCCCGTGATGTGCGAGCCGTTGCCTGCTGAAGAACCTTCACCCGTGGTGTGCGAGCCTTCGCCCGTTGAAGAACCTTCGCCCGTGGTGTGCGAGCCTTCGCCCGTGGATGAACCCGTGCATGAGGTGAAGGTAGTTTCCTTCCCGGAGGATGAAGCTGCGCCCCCCGCGGACGCCCCCTGCCCCGCTTCGCCCGCCGAGCCACGCCCGCCATATATGTGCGAGACGGACTTCGCGGTGTTGAAGCCCATTTCCCCCTTCGCGGGGGGCGACACGGCGGGGGCGCAGTGGATGCGCTTTACCGCCGACGATGCGCTGCCCGCGCCGCCCAACGCGCCGGGCTTTTTCGATGCGCCTTTCGTGGCCGATTCGTATGACGTGTACGGGCATTTCATCCTCGGCATGGTCAGGGACGACGACAATGCTATTTTCATCCTAGGCGTGCCGGGCGTGTACAGCGACGCGGAAAAAGACCGCGCCCATGCCTTGGGCATTACCGAATTTAAGTGCTACGAGCCCACCGCCCCCGCCGACGGCGAATTTGGCTATTGGCTGCTGGGAATGGTATAATCGCGCAAATTTCCTTCCCGGAGGTAGCACATGCGCGCACGAAAGAAAAAATGGGCCCCCGCCGAGCTGGCCGAAAACCCGCTAATCATACGCACCGAGGCCGAACGTATTAGCCTGCGCACGCACTTTGGCACGCCCGCGCCCATTCATGTCGAAATTGGCTGCGGCAAGGGGCGCTTCATTACCGAGTCTGCCCGCCGCCGGCCCGACATCCATTTCCTGGCCATCGAGCGCGAGCATCCTATTTTGGCCGCCGCCGCACGCCGCGGCGCACAACTAATCGAAGAATGCAAAGCCACGCAGGCCGCCCCGCCTTCGCTGGCTTTTTTATTGCTGGACGTCACCACCTTGGCGGAAAAGCTGACCCCCGGCGAAATTTCTCGCCTGTACATCAACTTCTGCGACCCCTGGCCCGGCAAAAAAAAGTGGGCAAAGCGGCGCCTGACCCACGAAAGTTTTTTAAAAATTTATCAATCCCTGCAAATTCCGGAGATTCATTTTAAAACGGACAATCGTTCCCTGTTCGAGTTTTCACTGGCGTCGTTCAACAACGCGGGCTGGCGGATGGAGAACATCTCGCTGGATTTGCACGCCGACGCCCCGCCGGAGAATATCGTTACCGAGTATGAGGAGAAATTCTCGAAGCTCGGGCCGATTTATCGGTTGGAGGCGTTTCCCCCAAACATTGACGACCACCAGTAAAAATGCTATTTTCAACCCATGGAAATGCTATACAATTTCACGGGCACGGCACAGCAGGTATACCAGCAAGACGCAGAATGGTTGAATGGCTTGGTCGGCGGCGGGGGCATGTATTTCCCCGATGGTTGGGCCAATTCCACCGTTGGGGTGTTTTTTTTCGCGCTGCTGCTGGTGGTGGTGTTGGGCATTATTTTTTATTCCCTACGGCGAGAGCAAGAGACGGCGAATGTAGCCCGCGCCCTCTTGGACAACTCGCCGTTTTTCATGGAATTTTGGGATGAAAACGCGCAGATTTTTGATTGCAACAAGCGCTTAGTCGAAGTGCTGGGCGTAGAACATGCCGAATTTTTGGCGCGGTTTTATGCCTTTTCGCCCATGGTGCAGCCCTGCGGCCAAACCAGCGAAGCATTAAATTTGGCGCTGATTCGTCAGGCGCTGGACACCGGCTATGCCCGTGCGGAATGGAATTATACCCTGCGCGACGGGTCATTTTTGCCCGTAGAAGCGACCTGGGTACGCATGAAACAGGGCAACAAAACCATGGTATTGGTCTACAGCCACGACCTGCGCCCCCTAAAAGCCGCCATGGAAAGCGAACAAGCGGCAAAAATGAAGCTGTACGAGCAGGGCTTTAACGAGCGGATGCACCTGATGTTAGAATCCACGCCCCTGATGGTCGAATTGTGGGACGAAAGCGGCAAGGCGCTGGATTGCAACCAAGCGACATTGGACTTCTTCCTATTTAACAGCAAGCAGGATTATTTTGATTATATGGACGAAAGCAGCCCAACGGAGTACGATTTCTACACGCGCACTAAATATTGCGATTTGTGGAATGACCGCATTCAAGAGATTTTCCGCGAGGGCGCGGGTAAATTTGAAACAATAGAATGCCGGCCCGGCGTCAGCGCCTACCTGGAAGTAGAAGGCGTACGCACCGTGCTGGACGGCCAATCGGTGGTCATAACCTACGCCAAAGATATGACCTCGCTGCGGCAAAGTGAACAAGCGCGCGAACGTGCGTTAGAAAACGAGCGCGCCGCCCTTGCCGAAGCCCAAGCCGCCAGCCGCGCCAAGTCCAGCTTCCTGTCCAGCATGTCTCATGAGATACGCACCCCCATGAGTGCCGTCATCGGCATGGCGGAAATTGCCAAAAATGCCGCCGACCCCGCCCGCAAGGATGAATGCCTGGACAAAATACTGGGCGCGTCCCAACACCTGCTGCGCTTGATAAACCAAACCCTTGACATGTCCAAAATCGAGGCGAACAAATTTGTATTAGACGCGCGGGTTTTCGACATGCACAAGATGCTGGACAACATCCGCGATATCATGGGCGTGCAAATTGATATGAAAGACGTGCATTTTAGTGCGGACATTGCGCCGAATGTGCCGCTTATTCTCATTCAGGACGAGGCGCGGGTGGCGCAGGTTATCATCAATTTGTTAAATAACGCGGTTAAGTTTACGCCTGCGGGCGGGTCGGTGACGCTGGCAATTGCCCTGGCGCAGGAGAACACGCTGCACATAACCGTGCGCGACACCGGCGTGGGCATACCCGAAGAAAGCCAATCGCGCCTTTTTCAGGCCTACGAGCAGACCAAGCTGGGCGCAGCGCAGGAGTACGGCGGCACAGGCTTGGGGCTAGCTGTATCAAAAAGTATCGTCGAGATGATGGGCGGGGAAATTTCCTTTAAATCTACGGTGGGCGTGGGCACGTTGTTCACCTGTCTCATCCCCTTTGCCCCGGCCGATGTTGCCGCCCCCGCCCCCACCGAAGAAGCCGCGCAGCTTACCTTCCCCGACCGCCACATTCTCATTGCCGAGGACGTCGAGCTGAACCGCGAAATACTCCTGGCCATGCTCGAGCCCTTCGACGTGGCAACCACCTGTGCCGCCGACGGCGTCGAGGCTATTCACCTGTTCACCGAAGCGCCCCACCGCTATCATCTCATTCTCATGGACATTCAAATGCCGCAAATGGATGGCATTGCCGCCACCACCTACCTCCGTAACCTGGACGAACCCCTCGCGAAGTCCGTCCCCATCATAGCCGTGTCCGCCAACGCCTTCCACGAGGATGTAGCCAAGTGCCTGGACGCCGGCATGAACGACCACATATCCAAACCCGTAGAGCCGACCGTGCTGGCGGAAAAGATGGGGAAGTGGTTGGGTAGGTCAAAAGAGTAAAACCGTGGGCGCATTAAAAAAGGAGGAACGCAGCTATGACACCCTTATGTTTGCAAATCGTTAAAAACTATATCAAGCACAATAGTGTTTATAACAAAGTAATCACTATAAAAAAACGTAACTTCCAATTTGTAATCAGTTAAAAATGCTGCATTTATAATTGCATTAAATGGATTTGCAACAGGAGAAAAATTTAATGTGTAAACTTTATAAATAGTTGGGGCAAATATATTTCTAATTAATAAACCGCTATGGTAATTAGCCGCAATTACAATTAATCCGTACCCGCTTATAATAGGCGATTGAAAAACATCAGAAAATCTATCATTTATAATGTCATAATATTGTACAAAAAAAAGATTCGTACCGACCGCTCTTGTAATAGAAATTAAATTTTCGTCAACAAAATGTTTTATACTTGGAAAGCGATAGGATTTTTCTTTTTTTACAATTGCACCATCAAGATTTATTATTTTATATAAATAAATCCCCCTGCCTTCATTTTCTATAAAGTACACGCGGTAATTGCTTGAAGAATATAAATTGTTGCTATAAAACAAAACCGGCTTAAAATGAATTCCCGCTTCTTTGTTGACTGGAAGGGCCGCCGTAATCGCGCCCCATGTCGTTATGATTTCGTTTTCATAACGCATGAAAGATAAAAGTGTAATAGCTTCCATTTCAACATCTGCGTTTATGTGTGGACTATCCGGTAAAAATGAATGAAAAATCAAATTAACCTCGGAATAATTGCCCTTTAATATAGCCCTATCTCTAATCATAGAGAAATTACCATCAATAATTATATTTGCATAATAGTTTCCGCTGTATTCGTAAATATAAATCTTATAGCGCATAGTCACATTAGACCCGTATGGATTTTGTAAAAATTCATTGAAGGTGTACATGCCGACCCAGGATGAAAGACTATTTTTTGAATCAATGCCGGCACTGTTAAATAGTTGATTAAATGTATAGCCATGCGCAGCAATTCTGCCCATAAATCCTTCTTGTCGAAATCTATTTCTTGCATAAGATAATTCTTCAAAAAGTATATAAAATTGTTCCTCTGATACCCTTAACAAGTTGTTTCCTATCTCGGTATCGATTTTTTGTTGTAACAAATAGGCCGGAATGTTATGATTTTCAAATGGCGTAGGCAAACTTACAAAATAATATCTTATTTCATCATAATCAATAATGCGCCCACCTATATTAAATAACACAAATGTTTTAGCTTCACCATCAGCATTTAATAAAGCAAATGTAATAACTACAGAACCGCTTGAACTGGATATTCGCTGTGGGCCAATAATTATTTCACGAGTTGCTACGAT
>Ga0209755_10006216_pt1 | contig 13313 bp, 25 predicted proteins | sample TergutCo191P1_FD_187301 | JGI IMG/M metagenome (GOLD analysis project Ga0209755, IMG submission 187301) | Cornitermes sp. P1 segment gut microbial communities from Petit-Saut dam, French Guiana - Co191P1 (SPAdes) (version 2) | ecosystem: Host-associated > Arthropoda: Insects > Digestive system... | reverse complement strand
TAAACCTTACCTTTTGATGTAATATCCCTGTCAACTAGTTCTATCACTGCCATTGAAGCACAATCACCCTTTCGAGTGTTAAACTTTATTATCCTAGAATACCCACCTTTACGATCTTGATAACGACCAGCTAAAACGTTTAATAACTTATCAACTACTAACCTATTATTATGAAGGCGTGAAAGCAAAAGTCTTCTACCGTGTAAAGTATTCTTATTCTTAGCAATTGTAATAAATTTTTCCATATATGGACGAAGTTCTTTAGCTTTTGGTAGAGTAGTTATAATCTGCTCATGGTTAATTAATGAGATAGATAGGTTCTTCAACATCGACAACCTATGTTCAGTATGACGAGACAGTTTGCGCTTTTTTATTCCATGTTTCATATATTACCTAATCTTCATCAGTATGTTGTCTAGCCAATTCATCTATATCTTTAGGTGGCCAATTTGGAACATCCATACCCAAAGACAAGCCGAAATTATTTAAAACTGCCTTAATCTCATTCAAGGACTTTCTACCAAAATTAGCAGTTCTTAGCATTTCACTTTCTGTTCTTTGTACAAGATCGCCTATATAAGTGATATTTTCATTTTTCAAGCAATTATGTGACCTAACAGACAGCTCCATCTCGTCCACTTTGCGCAATAAGATAGGGTCGTAGCCCAAATCCCTATAACCATTAGATGAGGAAGCTTGCGATTTTTTATAACTTACGTCAGAGCTAATAAAAGGCTGAAGTTGTTCCTGTAATATCCTTGCAGCAGAGTCAACAGCTTGACTTGGAGAAATTGTACCATCAGTCTCAACTGATAATATCAACTTATCCTTATCAGTAACTTGACCAACACGACTATTCTCCACCTTATACGAAACTCTATTGACAGGACTATATAAAGCATTAACCGGAATGAACCCAATTAGATCTTGCTCATTCATTAACTTCAAAAATTCGTTTTCCTTATATTTAGCAACAGGAAGGTAGCCTTTTCCACTAGCCACATATATAGTCATGTTGAGCTCTACATTCTGCCCAAGTGTACATATCAGCAGATCTTTATTAACAATAGAACACTGATCATCAGTTTCTATCATCCCAGCCAACACCTGACAAGGTCCTTTAGCACTCAAACTCAAGCATTTATTGGAAGTGCCATTCAACTTACACCTCAACATACTCATATTTAATATTATATCAGTTACATCTTCTCTTACTCCTTGAATTGAAGTAAACTCATGAGTTATGCCCTCAATTTTTATTCCATAAACAGCACTACCTATAAGAGAAGACAGCATCACACGTCTTAATGCATTACCAAGTGTTAAAGCAAAACCACTCTCCAATGGTTCTAGTACTATATCGCCTTTTTTACTTGAATCACCTGGCACTACCTTAATTGAATTAGGTCTAGTCAATTTATCTAAGTTGCTAAAAACAGAAACACTATCGTTATAATACATAAAATAACCTTTTCAAATATTCTATACTCTTCTTTTTTTTCTTAATCTGCACCCATTATGAGGAATTGCAGTCTTATCCGCAATTGAGGTTACTGTTAACCCGCATCCCTGAAGTGCCTTAACTGCAGCTTCAGCCCCAAAACCAGGGCCACGGATTACCACAAAAACAACTTTCATACCAAACCTTTCTACTGCAACCTTTGCAGCAGATTCCGAAGCTTTACCTGCAGCATAAGGTGTAGATTTCCTTGAACCTGAGAAACCATGTGCACCTACAGACGTTTGGTATAGAGTGTTACCCTGAACATCAGTTACATTTATAAAAGTATTATTAAAAGTTGCACGAATATGAACAACTCCAGTAACAAACTTTTTTGCACTTTTACCAACTGTTCTGACCTTTTTCATTAAAATTCACAATAATAACAAATCTTATTTTTTTCCAGCAATAGGCAAACGAGATCTACCTTTACGAGTTTTAGCGTTAGTATGAGTCCTTTGCCCTCTTACAGGTAAACCTTTTCTGTGTCTCACTCCCCTATAGCATCCCATTTCCACTAAAAACTTTATATTCATAGCCACTTCTTTTCTACACTCGCCTTCTATAGAATAATTCTGCCTAATGAAGCTGCTGATCTTTTCTATGTCTTTATCTTGTAATTCCGAAACACGTTTGCTCTTATCAATTTCACAAGCATGACAAATTGTGTTTGCAGTAGCAATACCTATACCATATATATAAGTTAATGCAAAAGGAACACATTTTTTTACTGGAACATTTACACCCGCAATACGTGCCACTGGTACTCCGATACTTTATTAATAATAACCCTTAATTTATACCATAAAACAATCCAGAGTCAAACTAAATTGCAAGAAATTTTGCTTTCGATCTCTTGTCTTACCTGATCAACATTAAGATTAGCATCGATCGTTAACAATTTGTCTTTATAATATTCACTTAAACTCTTTATTTGGATGTGATATTCGCTTATTCTTCTATTAATTGCGGATAAGTCAGAATCATCAATTCTCCTTTCTAGCCTTGTACTTTTACATTTCATACAAACAAGACCGTCATCATTCTTAAGAGAAGATGTACTGTATACACTTTTGCAGTCTAAACACACAAGGCGACTCTTTAACCTATTAACCGCAATCTTATCATCAAGTTGTAACTCAATAACAATATCCACATCTCTATTATATCTCTCCAGCAAAGTTTGAGTTAAGAAACGAGCTTGATTTAAATTTCTCGGAAAACCATCCAACAAAAAATTATCATCTACCAGCGCAAGCTGGTCACGTAATAACTCACATATAACTTTATCTTGAATCAAATTACCGGATTCTACGGTATCCTTTATTTTTTTGCCTAACTCGCTGTTGCTAGATATAATATTCCTCAATAAATCCCCTACTGAAATTAACTTTAAGTTATACTTTGCTATTAGCAGGCTCGATTGAGTGCCTTTACCGGAGCCAGGAGGACCAAAAATTGTAATAATCATCTTAATTTTCTCGTTTTAGACTCATATTTTTTTATCCAGCTATCATATCTATTCGAAAAGATATAGGATTGTATTTGCATAATAGTATCAGTAACAACGTTAACTATAATCAATAAGCTCGTTCCACCAAAAATAAATGGTATATCATAATAATATCTTATGATTTCAGGTACAGCACATATAACCACCAAATATGTAGAGCCAATAAACGTCAATTTAAAAACTATATCTTGAAGGTAATCAGAAGTATGTTTTCCAGGCCTTCTACCAGGTATAAAACCACCATTTTTTTTAAGAAAATCGGCATTTTCTTCTGGGTTAAATATAAAATTGGTGTAGAAAAAGTTAAAAAATATTATAAACGCTAAGTAAGCTATAATATAAACTACTTTATTTGCCATAAAATAGTTTAAAATAAAGTCAGAAAAAGCATATCCCTTATAGAAATTCGCAATTGAAATAGGTGTAAGTAAAATTGCATTAGCAAAAATAGTTGGTATTACGCCAGATAAATTAATCTTTAACGGGATATAAGTAAAATCGTCACTATGTAATTTTTTAAACTGCTTTTTAGGATACTGAACAATGACTTTTCTATAAGAAGACTCTACAAAAATAACCAAAAGCAACAACAAAAAAAACACCGCCAAAATAAGAAGGATAGTAAATAACGATATGCTACCGTTTTTATTCAATGTTAACAGAGATGAAAAAGCACTATGTAGCTCTGATATTATGCCAGTAAAAATAATTAATGAGATACCATTACCTATACCACTAGCACTGATTTGCTCACCAAGCCATATTAGAAACATAGTTCCACCTAAAAGGCTGAAAACACCTACTGTACGAAACATAAGACCAGGCTCGATTACAATTAGCGCCCCTTCCCTATTCATTTTTTCTAATCCGATTAAAATAGTAATTGATTGAAATACACAAAATATTATAGTCATATACCGTATGTAGGAATTCATCTTTCGACGTCCTGATTCTCCATCATTTTTAACTTCATTAATTCCTTTGATGGCAGAAGATAATAACTGCATAACTATAGATGCAACTATGTACGGCATGACACTTAGTGCTAAGATTGTCATCCTAGCTAATGCACCACCAGAAAATAAATTAAATACTCCAAAAACACCAGAACCTTCCTTAGGGAATATATCATTAATTATATCAAGGTTAATTCCAGGGATAGGCACATAAGTACCTAAACGATAACAAATTAAAGCGATTAGCGTAAAAAACACACGCTTCAATAAATCGCCTTTATATAATAACGCAGGATCCAAACTATTAAATGCGGACTTGCTGCTCATCATTTATGATAGTATTTCCACACTACCACCAACTGAAGCTACAGATTTTTTTGCAGCTTCTGACGCACAATCAACGTGAAATACACACCTCTCGGTCAGCTTACCTTTATTAAGAAGCTTGATTTTATCCTTGACAGACTTTATGAAACCTAGCTTACACAACACCTCTTTGTCTATAACAGAATCTTTTACTATTTTCTTAGTTTCTATTAAGTGCTGCACATCACCGACATTAATTATGAAGCATACATTCCTACGTATAGGGTTAAAACCTCTTTTAGGTAAACGAGTATATATAGACTGTTGTCCGCCTTCAAATCCATTTATGGAAACGCCACTTCTAGCCTTTTGTCCTTTATGTCCCCTACCAGATGTTTTACCTTTACCACAACCAATACCCCTACCTAGTAACTTAGGCTTCTTTTTTTTCGATAATTTAGTAAATATAGAGTTTAATTTTATAGCACTATTCATACTTTACCTATTTCCAACTATCTCGCTAATCTTTTTGCCTCTTTTGCTTGCCACCTGACGAGGAGATAACATATTATCAAAAGCTCTAAACACTGCACATATAACGTTATGAGGATTGTTTGATCTCGTAGATTTAGCTACTACATCTTTTATGCCTAGCACTTCAAAAACCGACCTAATCGCTCCACCAGCAATAATACCTGTTCCAGCTCTAGCTGCTCTTAAAACTATTTCACCAGAGCAAAATTTAGCTTTAATATCATGATGCAAAGTTCTACCTTCACGCAAGTACACTCTAATCATTGATTTTTTTGCAGCATTTACAGCTTTTATCCTTGCTTCAGCAACCTCTGCGTGTTTGCCCATTCCGCATCCTACCCTGCCCTTCTCGTCTCCAACAACGACCAAAATTGAAAATGAAAATCTTCTACCACCTTTGGTAACTGTTGTCACTCTTCGCACTGAAACTAAAAGCTCTGATAAATCGTTATTATTTTGTAAATTTTTTACAGCCATATTCAAAACCTTCTAAAACTTAAACCCAGAACTTCTTAAAGCCTCAGCAAATTGAGAAACCAACCCTGTATACTTATATGCTCCACGGTCAAACACCAACTCTTGCCCTAATTTCATATCAGATAGACGTTCAACCATCAAAGAAGAAACCTGTTTTACAGTTTCAGCGTTGACCCTACCTTTACATACACCCCTAATTTTAGCATCTAAAGTAGAAGCAGAAGTAAGAGTCACTCCTTTTTCGTCATTGATTAACTGAGCATAAAAATGCCTATTGGACTTGAATATGGATATACGTAAACGCTTAGCATCGTTATTGAGCTTCCTTCTATTACGTAATTTCCTTTCTTCAGAATTACTTAAAAAATTATACAAGCTTCTCATCTTAATTACTTCTTTTTACTTACAACTTTACGCAACATAAATTTGTCTTTTATTACAATACCCTTACCTTTATAAGGGTCGTATTTTCTAATTTTGCATATATCGGATGCTACCACATAGACTTTTTGCCTATCTATACCACTCACTACTAAGTGAGTTGGTTTTACACACTTAATCTCAACATCCTTAGGCACTTTATACTTAACATTATGGCTATAGCCAAGATATAAAGTCAAACATTTACCATCACACTCTGCTTTGTATCCAACACCACTAATTTCAAGATCAACAGAGAAACCATTAACCATGCCGTTAATGATATTGTTAATATTACTCCTATAAGTACCCCATATAGGTTTTACCTCATTATAATTATCTTTGTCTTGATCAACAGAAAGCAACAACTGATTATCAACAACATGGCATACAACATCACTGCTTAGCCTAAGTTCTTTTTCTACCTTGGCACTTTTTATTAACATTTTACCATCATTATACTCAACTGAAACACCAGCAGGAATATTGATAGGCGCAGCACCTATACGAGACATAAATTCCTCCTACTACTTAAAACACACGACACAAAACTTCTCCACCAACTTTCAATTTATGTGCATTGTAATCAGTCATCACTCCTTTAGACGTAGATATAATAAAAATACCAAGTCCATTATATGCCTTAGCAATGTCCCTGCATTTAGAATAACGACGACAACCAGGTTTTGATACTCTAACTATATCACTAATTACAGGTGACTTCTCATAATACTTCAATTTTACAATAAAAGACGGCACATTGCCTACAACTTCTTTCTGGTAATCAAGGATATATCCTTCATCCTTTAAGATTTTCAGTATAGAAGAATTTACCTTAGAAAACAGAACTCTTGTTGTTCTATGCATTGCCAATTGAGCATTACGTATCCTTGTCAAAAAATCACCAATACTATCAGATAACGCCACAATATACTCCTTATTATATTACCAACTAGACTTCGTAACCCCTGGAATTTTTCCAAAAGAACATAAATCACGCAAAACAACCCTACATAAACCAAATTTTCTATATACCCCTCTTGGCCTCCCTGTTAAAGCACACCTGTTTCTAATTCTGGTTTGAGAAGAATCTCTAGGCAACTCTTTAATTAGCTTATTTTGAGCTGCAAACCTCTCATTTATAGGTATATTCTTATTATTTATTATACATTTCAACTTTTTTCTTTTCTCTTCATATTGATCGTGCAATTTTATCCTACGAAGATTTCTTTGTACCATAGATTTTTTTGCCATATACCTCTTCTCTTAATTAATCAAAAAAGGGAAACCTAAAAGCTAGCAATAACTCTTTTGCTTCTTTATCACTAGTCGTACTTGTTATAATATTGATATCCATACCTCTAATCCTACTTATTTTATCGTAATCTATTTCTAAAAATGAGATATGCTCCTTTATACCAAAGGAAAAATTACCATTACCGTCAAATTGCTTTACACTAAATCCTCTAAAATCTTTTTCTCTCGGTAAAGCAACATATATCAATCTTTCTAAGAATTCATACATTTTATCTCTACGCAAAGTTACTTTACAACCTACTGTAGCGCCTTTTCTTATCTTAAAACCAGAAATGGATTTTTTTGCAAACGTCGATACAGGCTTTTGCCCTGCAATTAAATATAGATCATCAAGCGGCTCATTTATTGCTTTACTGTCCGTAGCAGCATCTCCAACACCCATATTAATACATACCTTGACAAGCTTAGGTACTTGCATCATGTTGCCGTAGTTAAACTTGTCCTTCAAGGATTTTACTATACTATCTCTGTACAATTCTTTAAACATATCAACCTAGTCTATTACTTCCCCAGAAACTTTTGCAAAACGCACTTTTTTACCATCTATAATCTTAAACCCTACTCTAGTTGGAGCTTTATACTTAGGGTCTAATATTGCAATGTTAGATATATCAATAGCTAACTCTTTATTTAGTATACCGCCACTACTACCAGCTTTCGGTTTAGTATGTTTCTTATGTACATTCACTCCAGAAACAACAGCCTTTTTTTTAGCATCACGCGTGATAATTTTGATTACTTTACCAACTTTTCTTCTATCCCTGCCAGTTAAAACTATAATGTCATCACCACTTTTTATTTTTGCACTCATTATAAAACCTCAACAGCTAATGACATTATCTTCATAAAAGAACCAGACGGCAATTTTTTCACCGGACCAAACACTCGAGTACCAAGCGGCTCACCTTGATTATTAACTAAAACTACAGCATTGCTAGAAAAACAAATTACAGAGTTATCAGATTTTCTAATACGATTTCTTACTCTAACAACAACTGCTCTATATACTTTTCCCTTCTCAACCTTCCCTTTCGGGTTGATAGATTTAGTAGACACAATAATTGTATCACCTACAGATGCAGACTTCCTTCCGCCCAACAAGCCAATACAAAGCACTTCACGTGCACCAGAATTATCAGCTACTTCTAACAATGTATTTTTTTGAATCATATAAGCACCTTACTCAACTCGCACAACAACCCATTTTTTAGTAGCAGAAACAGGCTTGTGTTCTTGTATAAAAACCCTATCTCCTTCTTTGCAACTATTATTCTCATCATGTGCTGCATACTTTTTATATTTTTTTATAACTTTTTTATAAAGTTTATCCTTATATACCTGCAATACTGAGACCTTTACAGTTTTATCGCACTCAGCTTTAGTTACAACACCACAAAAAATCTTCTTAGGCATTCTCTTCCTCTATTCTTCTTTCATTTAATATAGTTAAAATACGAGCTATGCTCTTTCTGATCAAGCCAAAACGCGAAATATTACTACACTGTCCTAATTTCTTCTGAAAAACCAAATTAACAAACTCTTTCCTCAAATTTACAAGAATTTCACGCAACTCCTGCGAGGATTTTGATCTAATATCAGCTATATCCATCGTAACTCCGTTCAACTATGATTAGATATAAATTTACATTTTACAGGAAGCTTGGCAATTGCTTTTTCAAGCGCCAATCTTGCTAAATGCATAGGAACATCACTACTAATCTCAAACAACACCCTACCAGGCTTAGCTTTAAATACCCAAAATTCAACACTACCTTTTCCTTTACCCATCCGTACATCTGCTGGCTTTTTACTAACAGGAGTATCAGGAAAAATTCTTATCCACACTTTACCAGAACGTTTCAACGTTCTGGATATCACACGCCTCACAGTCTCAATATGCTTAGACTGAATTCTACCTGCTTCTATAGCTTTTAAACCGTAATCGCCAAAAGATAGTGTGCTACCACCTTTTGTATTACCCTTAATTCTCCCTTTAAACACCTTTCTATATTTACTCTTTTTGGGAACAAACATTTCAATACGCCTTAATTAACAACATAAACCCAAACCTTAACTCCTATAATACCATATATAGTCTTTGCTTCACAGAAAGCATAATCTATATTAGCACGTAAAGTGTGTAAAGGCAAACGACCTTCTTTATACCATTCAGTACGAGCTATCTCAGCTCCACCAAGACGCCCAGAACAGCTTACCTTGATACCTCCACCTCCCATTCTCAAACAACTTTGAATAGCTTTTTTCATTGCTCTTCTAAATGAAACACGTTTCTCTAATTGCTGTGCTATGCTGTTTGATATTAAAGCTGCATCTACTTCAGGCCTTTTTATTCCTACTACGTTCACTTCCACATTATTTTTTACTTTCTCAGCTATTTTTTGTTTTACCTTCTCAATATCCAAGCCTTTCTTACCTATTATCACTCCAGGTCTAGAAGAATGTATCGTTACGGACACTAAATCAACTTTGCGCTCTATAATTATTTTGGAAAGACCAGCGTGCTTAAAAGACTCATTTATGTAACTGCGAATAGATAAATCTTGATGCAACTTTTCTTTGTAATCTTTATTAGCATACCAAATAGAATCCCAGGTATTAGTATTTATTTTTAATCTAAATCCTATAGGATTAACCTTCTGCCCCATATTTTACACTTTCCTCACTAATTTTATACTCTTACAAATCATATAATTTCCTCTAACTTTATAGTTATATTGCTGTAATGCTTGCTAATTCTATTGGCTCTACCCATGGCTTTTGGGAACACCCTACGCAAAGTAAAAGACTTACCTACCAAAACTTCCTTTATATATAGATTATCAATATCCAATCCATAATTATATTGAGCATTAGCAATTGCAGAATTTAATACTTTCCCTATAAGGCCAGCAGCTTTCTTTTCGCAAAACCTCAATTGCACAGTAGCAAAAGAAACTTTTTTATTGCGTACTAAATTGGCAACCAAGTTTAGCTTACGAGGAGTGGATTTTAAAACCCTAGAACTAGCTTTAATTACTGTGTACTTGTTTTTCATACTAATTACCTTCTTGCTGCCTTTTTATCACCACTATGCCCAGTAAACTTACGAGTAGGCGAAAATTCACCAAATTTATGACCTATCATATTCTGATCATTAACATTAACAGGAATGTAATCTTTACCATTATAAACAGCAAATTTTAAACCTAAACAATTAGGAAGAATTACAGAAGCTCTAGAATGAATTTTTATCACCTTATTAATAGAACCCTCCTTTAAAGCTCTATTCACTAACTTTAGCACAGACGGGTGACAAAAAGGTGGTTTCCACGCAGATCTACTCATAAACTAACCTTTCAATTGTTTTATATACTTATCACTAAATTTATTTCTCTTCCGAGTTTTCTTTCCTTTTGTTGCAATACCCCAAGGAGTAACGGGGTGACGCCCACCAGAAGTCTTTCCTTCTCCACCTCCATGAGGGTGATCCACTGGATTCATAGCAACTCCGCGAACAGCAGGCCTAACTCCCAACCACCTACTTCTTCCTGCTTTACCTAATTTTCTATTTTTACGATCAGGATTAGACATTATACCAATAGTAGCTTTGCAAGAGGACAAAATCAACCTAACTTGACCAGACCTCAACCGTAATAAAACATAGTTGCCGTCACGACCAACAATTTGTGCATAACAACCAGCAGCTCGAGCAATTACAGCACCATTACCTGGCTTCAGCTCAATACCATGAACAAAAGAACCAACAGGTATACACCTCAATGATAAACAATTGCCTGGCAATATATCAGCATCATCTCCCGACATTACAACATCACCAGGCTTTACGTTTTGTGGAGCTAGTATATAAGATTTAGTATTGTCGCTCTTATATGATATTAACGCTAAAAACCCACTTCTATTTGGATCATATTCTACTTTCTCAACTATACCTTGATCATTTCTATTACGTTTGAAATCTACAATTCTGTACTTCTTTTTGTGACCACCACCCTTATGGCGAGTTGTAATTCTACCGTAATTATTTCTCCCACCACTGGACTTTTTACCAAATGTAAGAAGCTTTTCTGGCTTATCTTTTGATAAATCAATTTTACTCACTAACACAGTTCCACGAGAGGATGGAGTGACAGGATTAAGAAATTTTATACCCATATTAAACGCTCATTATATCTAACTTTTGATCATCCATCAAAGAAAAATAAACTTTCTTTTTTTGTTTTTCATAGCCAACCACGCCTCTAAAGCGCCTACGTTTAGGTTTAACTCTAACAATATTTATAGAGGAAACTTTAACACTAAATAGAGACTCTATTGCCAACTTTATTTTATGCTTATTTGTATTCACGAAAACATACAAAGAATATTTATTAAATTTCTCCCTTAAAAAAGAGGCTTTTTCCGTAATTATAGGATATTTTATTATATCATTGTATTTAATCATAACAATCTACCTTCAAGATGTTTTAAAGCATCACTTGTCAACATTATGCATTCGTGATTTAATATATCAAAAACATTCAACCCGATAGGTTTGATCAAGTTTACATGGTGTAGGTTTCTAGTAGCACGTAGCAATCCATCTCCATAATCACCAACTATCAGAAAGGAAGAAAATTTAAAATTTTTAATATATTTACACATTTCAGATGTTTTCTTCACATCAATATTCAAATTATCAAGAATGATTAATTGATTATTAAAATATTTTAGAGATAAAGCAATTTTTAAACCAAACTTGCGTACTTTTTTGTTAAGAGAATAGGCATAACTCCTAACAACAGGACCAAAAATAACTCCACCACCCCTAAACTGAGGAGAACGCAAGCTTCCTTGTCTTGCTCTACCAGTGCGTTTTTGACTATAAGGCTTAGCTGTTGTACCAGAAACATCACTGACGCCTTTTACTTTGTGAGTACCAGCTCTCTTCTTTGCTAATTGCCATCTAACTATATCATGCAAAATACTCAACTTTTGCTTAACGGAAAATATCGAAGGGTTAAGCTGAATGATACCTATATTATCATTAGATAGATTAACTAATTTACATTCCATAACTAATTTACCAAACCACTAGCATTGTCATCATTTGCATCTAACAGTAGACCTACCGGAAAAGGAATATCTTTATGTAAAGGCTTTTTAACTGCATCTCTCACAAAAACGTAAGAATTTCTAAATCCAGGAACATTGTTACCTTTTACAGCAATTATACTATTTTCATGATCGATAGATAATATTTTCATGTTATGTACAGTTACTCTGCTACTACCTAAATGACCAGCCATTTTCTTTCCTTTAAATACTCTACCAGGATCCTGACATTGACCAGTAGAACCTTGCGACCTATGAGCAATAGAAACACCGTGAGATGCCCTAAGCCCACTGAAATTATATCGCTTCATTACACCAGCAAACCCCTTACCTGTAGAATAACCTGTAATATCAAGATATTGACCAACTATAAAATGGTTAACTCCCACTCTCTTACCACACTCTATTCCTGAGAGATCTCTCAATCTACTTTCATATAGCTTATACCTACTATTTATTCCTCTCTTCTTTAAATATTCTAACTGAGGTCTTGCAATATTTTTAAAATCTCCAGTACCTAAAATAACCGAATTATAACCACATTTATCTTGCTCTTTCACATCAACAATACAAGTTTCACTAAGATGCAATAAAGTTACAACCATGCGGCCATTATCAGAATATATAGCAGTATGACCAATATTTGTCATCAATAAACCAATTCTTTTCAACAAATTCATTCTTTTCATTTTCCTTTCCTAAAGACTTTTTTAATCTTTAAATAAATTTCTACACCAGGAGGAGGGGGAGGAAAAAACGATGAATCTCCAAGCATCTGCATCATAGCAGGGGTGAGGCCATATAGAACAATCAGACGCTCAGAAGTTCTCTTTTCAAATTGTTCATGAGATTTTTTATCAACATGAGGAGACCTACCAACATCGAATTTAAAATTATCTCTTGGCAATGCAACCGGACCTGATAGCTTTGCATCAGAATGTTTAAATTTATCCTTAAATCCACGAACAAACTCTCTAACATATTTCTCTAATTTTGAACAATCAAAAGCTTTGCTTATGATATATGCAACTTGCTCTATTTCAGTCACCACGTCTACTCCAAAATTTCAGAAACAACACCAGAACCAACAGTTCTACCACCCTCTCTTATTGCAAAACGCAATCCCTTATCCATCGCTATTGATACTTGCAATTCCACTTCTATACTTACATTATCT
>Ga0209755_10006215_pt1 | contig 13314 bp, 8 predicted proteins | sample TergutCo191P1_FD_187301 | JGI IMG/M metagenome (GOLD analysis project Ga0209755, IMG submission 187301) | Cornitermes sp. P1 segment gut microbial communities from Petit-Saut dam, French Guiana - Co191P1 (SPAdes) (version 2) | ecosystem: Host-associated > Arthropoda: Insects > Digestive system >... | reverse complement strand
TTACAGATGTCTTTGTGGCGCTGTTTTATGAATCTTAAAGTGTGTGACTTTTTTCACATTTTTATCCACTTTTTACAAACCTTTCTCTGTTTTCAGCATTAGAAGTGGAAATAATGATGAAATTTTGTGCATGTGTAATAGACCTTCGGATTCCATTAAAGAATTGCCTGATCAGTTCAGTAACTCTGAAATTTTTAAGGATGACCATGCATTATGAAGATATGTGTACAGCTCTAAAAAAATCAAAGGTGCCTGATTTGTGCCAGTGATTTTATTAGTTCAACTAAGTCACCAGTGTAATGACAGATTCTTAAAAGAGTATGCACTGTTACACAAGGGGGCACGACTTGAAAGTCAGTTACTTACTTTCATTCAACTGGTCAGCAAGTGAACAAGTAGCTAAGTTGAAGTACTGCAGAAGAGTTTCTGTCAGCAGATCTGAAGCTTGAAATTTTTGCCAGCTGTCTTAAAATTGGATATTACAGTCTTCTGAAACGTGATGCCATGCAGTGTTGTAGATATGTACCAGTGACTGTTAAATTCGATATGTACCAGTGTTGTGGGGAAGGTTGCTGCCGTCTTCTGCACTAAGGCAGGCTACAGGTTCCTCTGAAACAGTGGTGGTCATCTATCAAACTGCATGGCATCACATCTCAGAAGATCAATTCCCTTATACCAACTACTGTGTGAACATCAGATATCCCTTAAAATTAAACATGTTTGGATGAAAAAGTGAGATGTGGCCTTTCGCATAATTACATTTTTATTAGAGAAATGTGTTATTCCAGTATGGTATAGATGTTGGTTGTTTCATTTTTAATCTTAAAACTTCGGCATGGCAATGTGTGGGCAGTTATTTGCAGTGTCTCAGCACTGCTGTATTTACAATGCAGTAATGGTCGCAAATAAGACAGTCATTTAATGGAATATCTACTTTACATAATTGGTTACTGTTTTATTATGTTTGTTGATAATAAAAGGATTTGAGCTGAAGGTTGGCAGATGAATGCCTTTGTTTCAAAGGTTGAATGATAAAGGTGGATGTTGCAGGTTTGTCTGAAATACTGGTATCCATCCACAAAACTACACAACATTATAAACCAGACCCTTATTTTGATAATTGAATATGATGGGACAGTTTGTAAAACTCTTAGTTCCAGGTGGTCAATCTGTCAGCCACTGGCACTCTTGCATGCTGTGGCATTGGGCAGTCTGTTGGCCAACCTTTTTAGTATCTTAAGTTTCTGTATCATCCAGTAGATTTCAGCAGCAATCACACCAATGAATAACTTGACTGGTACTTGCTATGAATCTCTGTATGTGTCTGTTTTGACAGGTTATCAACTTTTAATGTCATCTATCCATACAGCCTGGCACTAAGAGGTATAAAGTCCAAGATATTACAGTGGTAGTATTCAGGCAATTCTAAAATTCAAAACTTTGTCCTTCTAAACAGGGTCGCGTGCGTGAATGTTTGGTGAATCTCCTTACTACATGTGGTCAAAGAGTGGGTCTACCCAAGAGCCCATCTGTAAGTACTGCACCTCATATGCTTTCCAACTTTTTCACATTTTTATTATGCACACTACTGTTCTGAATATTCTTAAAACGCATGAGAAGTAAGCCTTGCTGCTGGTTCTGAGTTTGTGTGTTATATGGACCTAGAGGCATTACTGGAATGACAGTATGTTGTGTCATGTGTCTGTTTCTTAACCTCACTGTTTATTCTTATTAACAGTGACATTTGTAGTCTTCAATGGGATCAAATAAGTGTGCAGCACATTCTATGCAAAAGCAATTATTCCCTGAAAAGAAGGAATAATTAGGTTGTGTGTTCAGTGTGACTACTGTGTAGCTGAACATGGCTTAAAAAGTAGAAACAGATTCCATTTTGTGAAACATAAATCCCAGTATGACTACATCAACACTTGAAGTGTTGCAGCAGAATTTAATGTGTCAAGCTGTATGCTTATTTACAGCAAACATTTTGTTCCCTCTTGTTGTCACAACACTTCACATGAAATTTTGAATTATGTCAAGATTCTTTCACTGATGCTGGGTTACTCAGTTTGGTTTTGGCTGGTGAATAAAATTGAATCTTGATTTATATTAATGGGATTGAAAAAATTCATAACAAGCATAGTTTCAGGCATTGCCTTGACTCTTAAACCAAATATATGGAAGGACAAAAAATGTCTTCACTCATACTGTAATTAACCATACTGGATTATATTTAGTCCTTCAAAGTACTCTATGTTAATTAAACCATGTGCAAACATCACAAACCTGTCATTAAAATATCTCAACAGTAATTTTGCTACACTTCTACCACCTGTTCTTCTCTGACTGTAGTTGTAGCTGTATGATCCTCATTCGGTATCAGCAGAATTCCATAATTACGGCTGTGAGTGTCTCTTTAACACTGGCAAGTTTCATAATTGCCTTTCCAACTGATTTAGTTTACACATGTACAGGAGCTCAAAAATTTCTTGAGTATTTGGTTATTTATGGTATTTGCATGGCAATGTATGTATGTGCGACATTCAGAAAATACAAAGAAGGCTAATTAATGACCAAACAAAATGCAGAGATACATACCTACAGAATCCATGAGTTCATTTTGTATAGTTTTTTATATTTTCTTTGATGTACTGGTGCTGTTGGATCACCGTCTGTTTAGTATAACTTTTAAAAAATTGATATATCCAATTCAGACATTAAGTGAAAATCAGCAAATATACATAATGAAAAAAACTTTAAAATTGGGTCAGCAAGATGAACATAAGGAACTTGAAAAAGCCTGTCTAATCCACATGCACAGAGTTATAAAACACAATCTAAGGTGAATAATGGTTTGCTGTTTCTTACCATGTATCTACATATTTCAGATACAAGTGTTGAGTAAGTCATGTGTTCACTACCATTTTAAATCCAAAATGTCTTTCATCCCATTTCAGGAAAATTTAGTGTCTGTTTGTGCATCACCTATGTGTTTAACTAGCAGGCTAAGAAAGACCTGCATAATTTTCAGTAGATTCAGGTGTTTAGTGTGTGCCGCTGTGTTGTTGGGAAAGTAGTTTCTAACATTCTGGAGTAATAGAGTACCTTCATCTTTAGGGCCAAGTAGTCTGAGACAAATTTGAATCCATGGAACAGATATTCCTTAAAATAGAAACATAATGGTTAGAACTGGATCTGATCACACTTACATGTCACAATAATTCATGTATCAGTTTAAATTTTACAGTGTTAAAGTACAACATGCACAGGGTTTGTTGTATTGAAATTTGAGAAAAAATGTGTTATTTTTATTAGCTTTCTAAATATTGTTTGGTCCATAACTGGTAACTGTAATTTTGATACAATGGTAATGCCATATTTCAGTCTGCAGGAGAATGAAGTGTTAGCAGTAATAATAGTTTGATGTGGTCAGTGATGGAAATGAATAAGGTCATAAGTGCTAATAGCATGGCTGGGATTTCTGAGGGGTTCTGGATTTCAAGACATATTACTTCATGTAACCAGCAGTATGGGATTGCTTTCAGCTGGGCTTTGATTTTTTTATATTTCCATCACTGTTACCTGAGTGCTGTAGTTTTTAATGTTTGGTCTCTCTCATTTGTTTTCCATATCTGATGGTGGTTGTGACCCTGTATCTAGGATGGTTTTATTAACACAATTAATAAGGTAAAATCTCACAAAGTCATGTACCTGTAAGTTGTAAAATATTTATTTTCTTTCTGTGCAAAAAGGAAGCTTTTGGTGGTGGAAATTGCATGACTCCGTGATTGTACAACACAAGTAAATATGTCGCATTCATATACAATATTAACTATTCCATATATTTAACACAATATTCTAATAATAATAATTACAGAAACTGACACTACATTGCAGGAAGATGATAATGGCATGATTATTACTGTTATATATTAAATGTAATATAATTGTAGTGGAAAACTGTGAAATACTTAACAAGTGGTATAATTCATAGTTATTAGTTACAGTTTTCATCATGTATTCTTGCAACATACATTACAACATAAAAATTTTCTCCCTTTGTAAGAACATGTAGGTGGAACCCGCTGTGATGACAGTAATGTCATCCCTTTTCACCTTATCTTCTACATGGCATGAAAAAAACTTTAAGTTGTTGCTTGAACTAGCATCACTTTTTTTTTTTATTTTTTATTTTTTTAAATTAACCCCAGGGATCAGAATCAAGTCTCAATAAGCTAAAACTGTCTGCCTGGTATATAACTAAGCTTTCTTTATTATGTTATGCTCTACCACTCTATCCTCTCCTCATCCATTTTAAGTTCAGTCCTTAGCCTCATGCCCTATTTATATTTAATGACTAACCTCACTGTAATCTTGGGTTTCACAAGCAGTTTTATCCCTTAGGTTTTCTGATTAATATCCTGTATGTATTTCTTATTTCTTTCATCCTCCTTGACTTGATTATTCAAATGATATAATTCTCTTCTTGTTCTGAACAGTATTGTTTATTATAAGAGATGCTTTGTGACTGATGAAGTGTGGTGTTCACTCACAGATCTCACAATTACACTCATTGTGTGGAAAATGACATTTATGTCCTCAAGAATATAGCTGAGTATGTCTAGTGCTGATGGACACAAGTTCCCACAGCCTTTGGAATTTGTTAGAGAACATGCCATGTGTGATCTTTCTACATGTAGTGCTGTTTGGTAACGTTGCTATATAACATATAAATTCAAATACTTAGCATCAGTTTCAGTAATCATATGTATAGTTCACTGCTGAGTTTGCTTTCCTTACACTGTACAGATACTGACATGGTACAGGAATAATACACCTCTGTGCAGTAGAGTTGGTTGCACTAGCAATAACCCATCCATCTGGCTGTATACAAATGTATTTTGTTCAGAGCTGTAACATCCAACGTTATAGACCCCTGTGGTCATCACATATATGTAAGAAACATTCATTAATGCACAGTTTACTGCTGTTCCTTTCATCCATTTCAAGCGATCATGGTGACTTAGGTTTTTCGTATGTATAGAAGGGCAGATACTATTGAATTCTAGAAGTACAAAGGGATTGCAAAAAATAAGGTAATAAACTCTGATGCCGAGAACATCATTCTGATTTTGATGAATACGAGGTACATGAATGGCAGATGGTACACATGGGACCTCCACATAGTCGCCATTGACATTTAAGCATTTGTCGCACCATTTCACCATACCAAGGATTATATCTTGGCATAGAAAAATTGGTGTAATGTGTCTTTGACTTAATGGTGACAGCTTGTTTATGTTAGTGTCTGTTGCAAATCACTTGTGAACTGGGTGCTTCTGTAGGTGCCCAGAGAGATGGAAATTACTGGGCATGAGATTGAGATTGTATGGAGGGTGATACATGATCTCCCAGCTTGAGCAACCTAATCAGTTACACATTGGGTTGCAGTGTAGGGCCTGATAGTATTGTTCAAAGTGATGATGCTACAGTGCAGCAACCCCTGTCTGCTGAAATGAATGGCCTACTATGGACTGATAAGTGTACATCATTTACAGTGATACCACAGCTAAGGAAATACACAAGAATCTCACCCATATGGTCCCTAGAGACTAGTGCCATGTTCTTCGATACTGATACCATTGCTTCTTCCCCTGGAACATTGCAGTACAGATATGCTCTCCTTGATCAGCAAAATCTGTCAAATTCATGAGAGTCCAGTACAGTGAGCCTTATGATCATCTGTGGGGTTCTTGCGTACACTTTCTCGATGTCTAGTTGGTTTTGAACAATGTGCACACTTCCCAGAAAAAGTCAAGTTCTTGGGCAGTGTTAGTGAGCTTCATCTGTCCCTTCTCTCTTACAAGGGCATAGTGGATACACCTAGGCACATGGGGCATTACTATTCTGTAACATGTGTCCTGTATGGAAGTTACAAAAAAAAAAGGTAGTCGTATGTCTCACATGAAACAGCATCATGCGTGTGTAGATTTCACCATGTGAAAAGTGTATATAGAGTGTCTTTGTCATCATACAGCCACTAGAGCACCATGAACATGTGTTACTGTATAATGGGTTGAAAGATGGCAGGCATGCCAGGAACATGGTCAAGTGTCAAAATACACAGTGTGATTCAATTTTGTGTATGTGCACACATGCATGCGCTTGTGTGTGTGTGTGTATGTTTTTTTTTATTATTTTATTGACAATGTGCTCCATTACACAGTAATTTTACATGTTTTGGTTTTCTTATATTAAAGTACATTATTGTTTAGAGAAAAAGCAATTGTAAACTTAATAATTGATTTATCTACCAATTGGCTGTTTTTCTTAGATATTACTACTTATTAAATAATGCAATTACAATGTTTGTGGTCGAAACTGTTTTGTCTTCCCAGTTGGCTTGGGATAGTGTCTTTAGTTCTAGTAATCTATCACTAAAACATGCTTATGTAAACTTCTCGAAATTAAACATTGCATGTTGTGTATCCCGGTATGTACAATTGAGAGCCATTATATATTCTATTGCAGTTTATTGAAATCTATCGATTTGATAAATCTTGAAAATGCGTGTATTTTGCTGTCAAGTCGCTGTTGTTGGTGGGCCAGGTTCCTCTGCTGGACTTATTTGATGCTTCAAAGTATTCCTTTGGAATTCTAATATTTTGCAGTCATATATTAAGTGTTCTGATGACTGAGCCCCCTCATCATCACAGGGGCACATTGGATTATCTATTAATTTGAACCTGTGGAGATATGATTTTGTTTTACCATGGCCAGAGACAATAGTTGTGAACTCCGATGTTATTGGTATTTTCAGTTTTAGTCTCCGTTCTACTGTCAGGAAGAATGATCTGCGTAACACTCCTTTGTCAGTGCTTTCCCAGTGTCTCTGCCACTTTGTGAGCCTTTCCTTCTTTAGTTCAGTAGCAATCATTGTTATTGGTATCCTATTGTATACTATATTTAGTTCACCTTCATCCTCGGCTGCTTTTTTGGCGAGTTTGTCTGCCAGCTCATTCCCCTTGATTCCATTATGTGCCTTCACACATCTGAAGTGGATCGACCAATTCTGCATTGTGAGTTGTCGAACCTTGTGTCGTATTTCTTCTATTAAGGGGCCGTGTATAAAATTGTTTCTCAGTGAGGCTAAGGTCACTTTGCTGTCGGTGTAGATGGTTAGTGTTCGCATTGTGGTCTGAAAGGGATGTTAGTTCTTCCAGTGACTTCAAAATTGCTATTTGTTCAGCTTGATTGTTTGAACAGCAGTTTTGTAGCTTATATTTGCACTGCTTTTTCAGCACTTGGTCCTCATATATGGCCGCTCCTGCTCCAACTTTGCCTCCGATTTTGCTTCCATCTGTATAGATCTCTATGGAGTACGGTGTTGAGTCACATATTTCCATTATGTCCAGTCGCCATGCAGGATGAAGCCATTCCTTAATCGGCAATGGTATGGTGCAATCATGTTCACTTCGTTCTGCGTTGTGCTTTATTTTGTACAGCCTCGCCTTCTCTTCTATTACAATTCCTATGGGTGGAACTCCAGCCATCATACATGAAGCTTCAAAAGAAATAGTTCTGTATACCTTCGCGATTTTAATATTTATCTGTCTCTGTACTCTTTGCAACATGTGCAAGTTTCTTTGTTTTACTACAACCTCATCCCAAACAGGAGCTCCGTACGTTAGTAGAGGAATCAGTGCCCCTTCATAAATGGTTTTGAGCGATTTGTGGCCTAGACCCCAACGAAGTTTTGCATATCTGCTTAGCATGTGAATCAGTTTAATGGAGCTTTCAGCTATATATTTAGTGTGATTGTCAAGTGTAAGCCAACTGTCAAAGTAGATTCCTTAATATTTAATTTCTTTCACCACTCCCAATCTTCTATTGTTAAGGTATATGTTAATATTTTTATTGTTCCTTTTCCTAGTTAACAGCATTGCCTTTGATTCGGTTTCACTGAACTGCATTTTGTTTTCTTTTGCCCATTTTTCTATTTTAGCAAGATCTGAGTTTGCATACACTTCTGCTTCCAACGGAGTATTACCTGTCATCATAATTGCGAGATCATCTGCAAAGGCTATTACTTTAGTGTGATTTGAAAACACGAAGTTTAAAAAAGCATTGTACATGATGTTCCAGAAACCTGGCCACAGCATGAACCTTGGGGGCAGCCTTTTGTCACTGCTCTTCTCACTGTGTTTGTGTTTGTGTGAAGGGTTACTACCCCATCGCTGAAGTAGTTCAAAGACAGGGCATACAGATTTTTTGGGCAACGAAGGTCGTGCAAATTACTTAGTCTGCTTGGCCACCAAGCAGCGTCAAATGCCCCCCTAATATCCAAACTTACCATTATCACACAGTTCTTTTTTTGTAAGGTTTCCCATATAAATCCTTTTTAGCGGCCAGTGCTGCATCAATTGTGCTTTTATGAGGGAAGAATCTGTATTGATTTTCATTTAGAAGGCTGTTGGAGAAAGCATGGTGGTTGATCCTGTTGATTAGCAGTTTTTCAAGAACTTTTCCGCCTACGTTTAATAGACTAATAGGTTGATGTTTGGTTACTTTGGTACTTCCTTCTTTCCCTGGCTTAACTATGGGAATTATTATTGAGCATTTCCATTGTTTACGGAAGTATCCTTTCCTTAGGAACTCGTATATCTCTGTGAAGAAAGTGGGAAAGCACTTGAAAATCCTCAAGAGTATATCACTGTTCAAGCCATCCTCTCCAGGTGTTTTGCTTGGATCAAACTTTTCTAACATCACCAGTATTTCCTTCTTTGTGAATTCTACGTCATCGAATGTGACAAGACGTTCTACTGCCATTTGTCTGATGGATTTGTGATGTACACTGTCGCTACTGTCACTGTTTTCGGGTATGAAATATTCCATCATGTGTTTCATTGTGCTCACAATGTCCATCGTATAGGTTCCGATTTAGGTTTTGAGAGTTGACAATGTAGTTTTACTTTGCAGTTTCCCAGTTGCCAATTTGTACACTGCGTTCCACGGGTTGGAATCGGTGGTATGGGAGCAAAATTCTTTCCAAGATTTTAGTTTTTCTTCTTGGAGTTTTGCCTGATAGTGTCTTTTCCCTTCCTGGTACTGCAGCTTTCTCTCTTGTCGCAGGTTATCATCATTCCTTGTCCTTTGGTACCTTCTCCTTAGTGTGAGCACTCGTTTTCAAAGTACTGTGAGTTCACTTGTCCACCAAGGTACTCTTCTTCCTTTGATAATGCGATCCCTGGCTCTTGATATCTTGAAGGCTGCATCACAAGTTGCTGTTACAATGGAAGTTAACACTAGTTCGTCTGTATCGGTGGATTACTTAACTTTCTTACCCAATTCTTCATTGCATTTTAGTAGGTCACTATAATTATTCATACAGTTGAATCTCAAAAGCAAGTTCGATAACAGTTTGTTCTCAAATTTTCCCCAGTCTTCAGTTTTTATTTGATATCGTGTCCCTGCATGATTAAATACATTGCAGCCCAATGTACCAGCTTCAATGTGGAATAGTTTCAGCTTGTGGTCGGAGCAACTTTCTTCCTGTCCGCACGTCCACCCTCTTAATGTTCTGTGCCACTATGTTATTGCGTAGTGTCAGACCAATCCAGCTACATCCTCTGATGGTTTCGAAAGTTGGAATGCCTGTCACCTCATTCCTTAAAAGTAAATTGCTGGTTTTTATAAATTCTTCCAGGGTTTTCCCCTTTTGTTTCGTGTATGTGTCGTGCCACAATTTGCTTCTTGAGTTGCTATCAATTGAAAGTATTAAGCCCTTTCCTCTTGTAAGTTTTTTAATTTCCTCAACTTTTCCAATGTCTCTTTCAGTATCTTGATCGATAGCAAAGTATATGCTAGCTCCATAAAAGTTAAGGCCCTATATGCTAGCTCCATAAAAGTTAAGGCCCTTGTATCTAATTTCTACTAAAGTAGCGCCCTCATCCAAAATCTGCTTGATAGCAACTGCATCTACATTGTTGTTGTTTACAATTATGGCAGATTTTTTTCTGCCATTGCCATAGGCAAATATTTTGAAGGATTTTGGAAATCCTACCACATTGTTTCGAATGGTGTGCAGTTCTTGCAAAAAGGTGACATTATGTTATTTTGAATTATAATTTGTGTCAGATTGTATGTTGCAGTCCGTGAATGCTGTAGGTTTAATTGCAAGCACTTAATTTGCATTCATCTCTTTAGCGAATCATTTCATTACACTAAACTGATTCTGTGTTGGTGAAAGTTGCCATGTTTAATAGTCTATGTTCTGTCTATACTTTGTTATCACGGTGTGCAAGCTTGGACAGTTCTTGCTCAGTGAAGAATGATTCACACATATTTTCTCCTTGCTGTACTGGTTATAAGTCATACAGTTTATACATTTGTGCTGATTTGTGGGTGCTTTGCAGTCCTTCAGTGTATGTCCTCCTACACACAAAGGGCACGTTTCCTCGCCCCTGCAATCTTGATGTCTGTGTGTGTGTGTGTGTGTGTGTGCGTGCGTGCGCGCGCACGCGCGCACATGTTTTGTGTGGGTTGATTCATTACCAATTAGCAGAGGTGTATAGTTGAAGTAGGTATCAGTATGATGCAGTGCTTTCAGTAACAGCAATACAGTGACAACAAGCAACAGCTTGGACACCCAGTACATGTCCTGCATATGACAGTCCATGTCAGATGGGCACTGATATGAGAAAAAACATGTACATGGAAGGTGACTGACATTGGCCAAGACCTAGACAGTTCACTCAATAGTGTGCACAGCATAGTCCATGACCATCACAATTACAGAATAGTATGCACACACTGGATACCACAGAACCTAACAGACAGTCACACACCAGCTCTCTCTAATGTTCTAATGTTTTTGATGTGGCAATGAAGGAAAGCATTTTCAGCAGTTTATTGTTGCAGGGGATGAGACATGGGTTAATTACATGACACCGAAAACCAAAAAATCATGAAGGACTTGGAAACACCCATGTTCCCCCCAGCAACAAAATCCACAGCAATGCCATCAGTTGGTGAAATTATGGTAACTGTCTTTTGGAACCATACGAATGTATTTATTATGGATTTCCTTGACATGTGCTACCCATTTGCCATGTGTACTTCAAAGTCAGAACAAAGTTCCCGGCATCAGGATATTTGTTACCCTACTTTTAGAAATTGCTTTTCAGTGTGTGATAGAAATAACAATTTCTTAATAGTCTGTTTAGTCCAACTTTGAAGTACATGTTGTTTGAAAAGATTGGTTTTATCTCACAATTTAAGTGAGATTGTTGCAGTATTGAAAGTTCTCAAAATTGTACACAGCTACTGTGGAATAAACACACCACAACTCAATAACAGTTCCATACATGTGTGCAATCTTGAAGTCATGTTGTGTTATGTGTGTCTGATTCCTAATACCCAGTTTTGATGGTACAATTTTCTTAGTCTGTGGTCACCGAGAGAAGAAAATTGAACATTAGTAACCATCATGTAATGTTTAATAGAACCAGCCTTCTTGCAGACTTTTTATGCATCTTCTGTGAAAGAAAATTAGTGTATTTACCTTGATTGTGAGATTTCCCCACATCCTGGAAAAAATCTCAAGGAAAAGCAGTTTTAGCACTTAACCAAGATATCTCATTGTCTCACACTGCACTGAGAAGTTGTGTGTTTTTGTATTGATAATACAGTGACGTCAGTATACCCCATAATTATGAATTTAAATTTTACATGATTTTGAGTTTTTTGGAATCTCAGAATGTGCATAACACAATTTTACCTGGCTTTGGTTTCCCATGATCACATCCTGTGATTTTTTTTTCATTGACAGGCACGCTTGTCTCACGCAGTTTCAGAAAGGGAAATTCTCAATTTAAATACCATTGATTGGGTGTAAAAATCATTATTAGCACTAGTACTGTATGACCTAAATAAATTCTGTGTATTCACCATAGGGAATTACTATGCCTGAGAAAGTTACAATGACATCTGTGATGACCCTTGAAACTTGAATATTGAGAATGTTATCAGTTTGGGAATACTATGTAGAAAGTTATTGTGCTTCTTCCAGCACTGTTCCTTTTGGGAGATTGAAAACAAAGACAAATATGAGATCATGTCTGAAGGATGTTACTTTATTGTGGAATGTATCTCAAAGGCATACCCAGGAATTATAATCTGAGTTTTAAAAAATGTAGAACTAGTTAAATTGTGTACAATTATTGTGGTAAATGTAGTGAAAATGTAACAGTTCCATTAGTTGAATTTACCTTAAACTGTTGAATTGCATGTGCCTTCTACCATATATCCATTTATGAATATCTGACAGAAAATAAAGACGCAAGTACCTCATCTTATACTCAGGTAAATACAGTATATGAAGGTGTGGCATGTCCTGTTTGGCTTGAATGTATACCACTTTATATTCATAACATTTCAGCAATTTGAGTTATGCTAATGAGATTAGTATTGTTCCATTTCAAACCTGAAATAACTCAATGGATAAGCTATAAACAGTTCGGCTGCAGGCAACGTAAGGAATTGTTCTGACTGGCAAACACTTCAGTATCACACTTTCACTAAGTGCCAGCCTAGAATCTACTTTATTGTAAATGTTTATTGTGCATAAATCTCAATGTGACATGCACTTTTAGATAACTGTGGGTCTGCAGAATATTGAATCTCCTAGAGTTTCCAAAATTATACACTATAAACCAACAAAATGCACCTTTTCTAAATTAATATTTTAATTTTTAATTTTTGATGTCTCCTACATATTTTGAACCTGAGGGTCCATCTTCAAGAAGAAGGTTTTTTTTATATAGGTTGGTGTAGTATGTTTTACGCATCAGTATAAGCAGTATTTTAGGTAGAAGAGTGTGTTCGAGAGTTCGAACACACTGTTCTACCTACAAGACTGTTCAAAACCACTCTTCTACCTACCAGATTGCTTATACTGATGCATGTAAAACATACTATACCATACCTGTGACATCCTCCTTACTGAAGATGGAACCTTGGGTTCAAAACATGTAGGAGACATCAATAATTAAAAATTAAAATATGAATTTAGAAAAGGTGCATTTTATTAGTTTATATTGTATATTTATATTACAAAGCACGATGCAAAAAACATAAAAAAAGTATGTAAAGTGTAAGTGTTAGCTTTTGTCTTGCATGTTAGGGAAATGTTGATAACAGTTATGGGCAGACTGTGTCCTTCTTGAATAGGAAATTTCACTTGTGTGTCACAGTTAATAGTGCTATAAATTTGAGTGTTGTAGTATGCCTCCATAGAAAATGCAGAAAATATTT
>Ga0209755_10006214_pt1 | contig 13314 bp, 13 predicted proteins | sample TergutCo191P1_FD_187301 | JGI IMG/M metagenome (GOLD analysis project Ga0209755, IMG submission 187301) | Cornitermes sp. P1 segment gut microbial communities from Petit-Saut dam, French Guiana - Co191P1 (SPAdes) (version 2) | ecosystem: Host-associated > Arthropoda: Insects > Digestive system... | reverse complement strand
TTGGAATTCTTGCAAAAGGGCGAAATTCATCCTATTATTGTAGAACAGGAGAGCTTTGTTGGCGGAATAAGCCGCACGGCAGAATATAACGGCAACCGAATGGATATTGGCGGCCACAGGTTTTTCAGCAAAAACGACTGGGTTATGAACTGGTGGAAAAATATATGCAGCGATATGATGCTTCGCCCACGCCTTTCCCGCATTCTCTATTTGCGCAAGTTCTTTGACTATCCGGTTTCGCTGAATATGAACACCATAAAAGGGCTTGGGCTTTGGCGCATGGCAAAAATCGGGTGCAGCTATTTGAAATCCTGCATTTTCCAAATTAAGCCGGAAAAAACATTGCAGGATTTTATGCTGAATCGCTTTGGCAAAGAATTATATTTGACATTTTTCAAGGATTACACGGAAAAAGTTTGGGGCATTCCATGCGAGCAAATCAGCGCAGAGTGGGGTGCGCAGAGAATAAAGGGCCTGAGCATTGCAAAGGCACTCAAACACGCTCTTTTTAAAAATTCCAAAGAAACTAGCTTGATAGATGAATTCTTGTATCCAAAGCTGGGTCCCGGAGCCTTGTGGCAAAATGCGGCTGATAAGGTTTTGGAGATGGGCGGGGAGATTTTGTTTGATAGCAAGGTTGTTAAAGTTGAGAGTGGAGAGTTGAAAGTTGAAAGTGGAAGAACTTTTAAGTTTGATTATGTTTTGAGCTCTATGCCTGTTCGGGATTTGGTTTGCGCAATGGATGGCGCTCCTCAGAATATTAAGGAAATTGCTGAGGGCTTGATGTACAGGGATTTTATTACGGTTGGCGTGCTTTTGGATAAATTGGAAGTTGGCAATATTAAGGATAACTGGATTTATGTTCAGGAGAGCGATGTTAAGGTAGGCCGTTTGCAGATTTTCAATAATTGGAGCGAGCATTTGGTTAAGGAGCCGGGCAAGGTTTGGATTGGCATGGAGTATTTTGCCAATGAAGGCGATGATTTGTGGGAGATGAGCGAGAGGGTTTTCAAAAAATTGGCCATAAGCGAGCTTGAACAAATAGGCATTGCAAAGAAGGAAAGTGTTTTGGATAGTGTTGTGCTTAAAGTTCCCAAGGCTTATCCGGCATATTTTGGCACTTACAATAAATTCGGTGAGCTAAGGGCCTGGCTTGATGGCATTGATAATTTATTCTTAATCGGGCGCAACGGAATGCACAAGTACAACAATATGGATCACTCAATGCTCAGTGCGATGGAAACGGTGAAGGCTATTCACAGCGGTTCAAAGGATAAGTCTGCAATTTGGAATGTGAACAGCGAAGAAGATTACCACGAGGGTAAAAGCTAATAAGTTAATCTTCATTAAAACCAGCGTCCAACAGTAAACAAAAGCGATAATCCTGCAAAAGCAACAAAAATCATGTAAGAAAGTTTTCTTAAACGGGAATTTACTAAAATCTGTACTCCTCGTACGGAAAAATAAACAAGAGGAAATAATACCGGGAAAATAAATCTGAAATCATTGCTACAGGAATATGGATAAATAGCTCTATAGCAAATAAGTGCGATAAATAAAAATACTGTAAAAATCATTGGGGGAAAATCTTTGATATTTACATGAATTATACCCCATAAAGCAAATATAAAAATAAGCAGAGCAAGTATGCTTAATGCAGTTGCAAGTGTACGACCAATATTAGAATCCCATAATTTAAAATCTCCGAATAAAGATGTTTTTAATGCGTAATTCCAAAAATATTGCCTGCCTCCTTTGTCTTGGAAAGGATCTACATAAGATTCCAGCAAATAGTCCTGTAAATCAAAGTATAAATAATTCCCAGCAGTATTGTTCACTTTTAACCCATCGGGCAAACCGCTTATATTTCCAACTAGTTCTACGTTTTTTCCTCCAAAATTGTTTATAATCATTTTGTGGTGTGAAAAACCAATAGACAAAACGATTATAAGTATAGAGGCAAACAGTATTCGCAAAGATCCAGTATTAAAAGAGCGTGCAGCACTTAAAATATAAATTATAATCCAAGCGGCTAAAATAATTAAACCATTAGATTTGGCAGTTAAAGCAATAGCAGCTCCAATTGAAGCAAATAACATATCTGAATTCTTGTGTGTTCGCCAATATCTTAGCGCAAATAACATGCATAGCAAAGCTCCAAGATAAAATGGAATATCGTTACTGATACGCGGTGCCGCTAAAACAAAACCTGGCCACAATATTGAAACCAGAGCTGCCAGATATGCGCCCATATTATTTCCGAATAAATTTAAAATTAGTGTTACGCCCAAAATAACGCATACAAAGGAAAGCAAAAGATTACCTTGCTGCATAATCCTATTGGTTATATTGGGTTCGTATCTGTCTGCAATATTTTTTACTACAGCAAAGGCAATATAGTATAGAGGCGGTTGATAGCATTGCCAACATTCATTAGCCTGAGGAAGGCGTTTTTCTTCTGAAATTATCCGTATGTAATTCAAATGTCCATGCGTATCGTAAGCATTTTCCTCCGGGCCTGTATATGTATATAAAATCAAGCGAACAATAATTCCAAGCAATATTATAGAAGTTGCTATAAATTTAAATTTCATTTTTTTCAAGATTAAAGCTATAGAAAGCAAAAGAAGCAAAACAAAAATATAGTGTATTGAAGAAATATCCTTAAATCCATTGTTGGACATATTAATTCGTACTCCGCCCGGTCCGCCATAGGAGTTTTTTATGCGGATTTCAAAATGATTCAACCCGTCCGAAACATATTTTGAAAAATCAAATTTTACTCCTCTTCCATAATCGCAAAGATTTGTCATTCCGTCGAGCGGAAATTTTTTGCCGTTAATAAAAATTTCCTGTATGCAATCATCTGGATTTATACTTAGTCTGGCAATTTTATTTTTTACAAATAAGTTAAAAGATATTAAAAATATTTCATTGTTTTGTATTTCATGTGAGGAATATGGTAATTTAATATTTTCTATTGTATCATTTTTTATTAGTTTTAAATCCGAAATATCCAGACGAGCAGAAATGGTCACTAAATATGTAACTGCAAGTAAAGGCAGTAAATAAAATAAAGGCTTGCGCAGTATTTTTTTCATGTTGAAACCTCCTCAATTAAATCCTTTATGACAATAACCATGATAAAAATCATGGCAATAGAAGCGTATTCTATAGGAACAATATACTCTCTTCCAAGCAAAAATCTGTTATATGTCATAAAGGAGCCTAATATTATTATTGGTGCAAAATACCATCTTTTTTTGTTAAAGAAGACAAACGCTACGGCAAGTACATCTGCCAAAAAGAAATATCTTTCGTGCATTCTCGGCAAAAGCATTGGAATGAGCAAGACAAAGACAAATGCAATGCTTACATAATTGGTAGGGGAAATGATTTTCTCTCTATTTACATATAAAAAATAAAGTAAGCTTGTCACTGCAATGCCGGTTATGAAAATGGCGGCAAAATTAAAATTTTCAAATCTCACATTTCCCAGCAGTGCATATATATTCGGAGTATTAAGTGTCATCTGAGGGTATGAATGGGTTTGCTCATAATAAATGGAAATAGTTTCAGCAAAAGGTTTCCCGGCAATCAGAGCCGGTACAAGAGTTATGAAAAAGGTTAAAACCGGTATCCACAAGCGGGTAATTTTAATTTTTTTCGTGAAAAGAAATACAATAAGCATGGGAGCTATGAAAATAGTTTGAAGTTTTACCGAAAATGCTAACCCGAAAAATATAAGGCATTTGATGCTTTTGCCTGTGAAGCCGTAGTAGAGCGATGCTATAGCCAATGCAGCGTAAATCACATCGCACTGTGCCCAAAAAGCTCCGTTTAATATTACCGTGGGAATGCCGAGTGTTGCGATAAAAGCTGCTATTTGAACATTTATGCTGCTGAATTTGATGGACACTATTTTCATAACATAATAGGCAAGTACCACATCAAACGCTATGGACACTATTTTTATCAAATAAAGGTTATTTATATCCAAGCGAGAAATTAATGCTAAAACATATAGGTATGGCATATTGTAATCGCCTATTTTTGCGCTAATGGCTTCTGCGAGAGATAATCCATGCATTTGCTTGAGCCAAGGTGTTAAAAAATTATTGTAGTCAATGGATTTGAAGTAGAAAAGACCTCCTCGAACAAGCATAAATGCAGTAAGCACGGTTAATATAAAGAAAAATGCGGTATAATTCACATGTTTATCCAATAGGAATACGAATGCTGCGCCAAACAATATGGCGGCTAAAAACCAAATGCTGTCAGGTGGAATAATATTTGAATATTGGCTTGCTATTAGCAGGAAAATAGCTGTCGCAGCAAATAATAAAATCGTTTTAAATACCTTTTCGTTATTTTTTGATTTCCATAACATTAGAGATACTGAGGCCAGCAAAAGCAATGCGAAGATACAGTATATTAAGGAAAATTGCATTGACAGATCAGTGGTTACATTAAGCCCGGATGGCCCACCTCCTCCGTTATCTATGCGTAAATTAAAATGGTTTAAATCATTTTGAATATATTTGGAAAAGTCAAAGTTTGCTCCTTTTTGGGTATCACAAAGCCCTTGTATTCCTTCAATCGGAAAAATATTTCCGTTAATGGAGATTTCTTGTATACAGTCATCTGGAATTATATTTAACTTTGCCAATTTGTCTTTAACCAATAAATTAAAAGATACGAAAAATACTTCGCCTCTCTGGATATCGTTTGTAATATATGGCAATTTTATGTTTTTAGTTATATGATTTCTTGTTAATTTTACATCCAACACTTCCGGCTTGTTGTCATTGGTATTAATTACTATTATAAATGCTATTACGAGCAACGGCAACAAATAGAACAATGGTTCGCACAGAATTTTTTTTGCGATGTTCACAGCTGGTTTTACGAAGTTCATAGCTAATTCTCCACTACTAAGAAATTTCCGAATGGGGTTATTTTTTTCGCATGGTGTTTCATATTATTATTCACTTCATTTCTATGAAAAACGCCCGTTTCTCCCGGGTTCAAAACATGAGGTACACCTGTTATAAAGCGATCAAAGCTGGAAACATGGCGAATTTCTCCGTTTGGATTAGCATAGACAACGGTGTTTATGAATTTTTGCGGATGTAGTTTGGTTACATATAATGCAAACACATAAGGCGCATTTACTCCGCTTATGTATATTGTGGATTTCGGAGAAGAATTCTGTATCGCATATTCAATTGCATGGTCATAACGATTGAAATACATATACTGATTATTTTGGTTAAAATTGCTAAAATAAACATTTGCAAAACAGGCTGTCATAATTATAATAAAGCCGGATAATATGGGAACAACAAACCTTGCCTGCTTGCCAATTTCCGCAACACCAAGCGTAGCCAAAAAAACAAGCGGAATAAATATCATATTTATTCTATTTATGTTTATATTTATTGACAAAGCTAAAATAACGGCAGAAATAAACCAAAATTTCATTTCAAATGCCAAGCTTCTATATTTAACAAACAAAACATATATGCCGAATAAAATAAAAATCAGCATAAAAGGATAAAGAACGCCAAATGGCTGTATTGCATTGGATATCAAACCGTCATTGCCTGTAAGCATAAGCTCGCCAAAGCGTTTGAAATTATCAAAATCAAATGAAACTGTTGAAGTTGAACGTAAAACTGTCATACGAGGTATATATAACCACAAAAAGTTGAAGGCAGGAAAATCAAATGTATTTATGAACATCCACATTGCAAGCGGTGCGGAAACTAATCCGAATGTTAAAAATCCAAAAATAGCGTATTTTGTCGGGAGTGTTTTATTATAGAATACGTGCCAAACCATAAGAGGAATAAATACCACGTACAGCATCAAGAGTGCTGCGTATCCATAACCGGCACAACCAAATAGAAACATGCTTAATATAAATAATATGGGCTTTTTAGACGATAAAATAGCGAAGTAAATAGCGGGCAAAAATATCAACGGAGCCAAATTACAGTCCAAAGCCCAGCGTGAAATCATTATGTGCCATGGATTAAAAGAAAGAATAAACAAGCCCAAAAGAGCTATGCTTGCGCTAAAAAGGTGCTTTAAAAGCTGGTAAAAAAAGAAAAGCGAAACTATGCTGATAATAAGCATTGGAAGCCGCACAGTTATAATATTCAAACCGAATACTTTAATAAACGGACGCATAACATAGTTATATCCCATGCTTTGCCCACCACCCCATGAAACATTGTAAACGGAGTTATGATTGCCGTTTTGATCCATGCCATAAAAAAGATCGGCATAGGCATCATAAGCCATTATGGCTTCATCTTGATTAAGGCCCGCTGGGTAATCGCCAAACCCCCACAATCGCAAGAAACAGGCCGATAGTAAAATTAAAACAAATAAAATCTTATGTTGCTTATCAGAAAGTTGACCTGACAATGTGAATTTAAATTTTTTCAAAATTAAAATTAAAGAAACTATGGAGATAAGCCCGAAAATGTAATATATTAGAGGGAATAGCTTCAAGCCATTCGATGATTCAATGTTAAATCCGGCTGGTCCGCCACCGCTATTTATTATACGGATTTCAAAAAGGTTCAGGCCATTCTGAATATATCCTGAAAAATCAAAATTGGCTCCCTTTTCACAATCACAAAGTCCCTGAATGCCATCAAGAGGAAATTTTTTTCCGTTAATTAAAATTTCCTGAATACAGTCATCTGGAATTATATTCACTTTTGCAATTTCATGTTTAACTCGTAAATTGAAAGATACAAAAAATACCTCGTCTCTTGGCATATTGTTAACCTTGTATGGTAATTTTATGCTATCAGGTATATTGTTCCTTATTAATTTTACATCTGAAATCTCCGGTTGTGCAAAAATAATTATTGGCAACACAATTGCAAGCAACAATACTGAATAAAATAAAGGTTCACGCAGGATTTTTTTAAAATTCATTTTTCTTCCTTTTTTTAAATACAACTAATCTTTGTCCCAAATAATTCAAAACCACGAATAAACACATTCCAACGAAAAGAGCTGTATTTTCACGGATATTTTGCGGTTGGTTCTGCAGTAAATGGTTTATCATTGGTTTTGCAGCTCCATAAGCTATAAAATAGCAAAGTGCAATATTTGCAATAAACGCAAAAACTGTAAATAAACTCCATTCTTTTACAGCAAAAGTAAAATATTTATTCAGAAAAAAACTTAAAATGCTTGCTGTAATATAATTTGCAGCCGATGAGTGCCAATAACTCCAATTCGCTAAATTATAAAGCAAAAACATTATGGCTGAGCCTACAATTGTATTTATTATTCCTACAAGAATAAACTTGAAAAACTTTTGGTCAAAAGCAGTCAAAAATTTCATCGTACTTCCCTAACAATAAAGTGAGGCCGCCGCTTTATTTCCGTGTACATCTTTGCCATATATTGTCCAAGAATACCAATTGATAAAAGAATGATGCCGCTAAGAAATACAATAAGGCAAACTATGGTTGTCCACCCGTCAACAGATACATCAAAAAATAATTTACGTATAATAAGCATAATAAACATAATTATAGATATAAAAAAAGAAATTATTCCTGTTATGGCAGCAAATGAAAGCAGTTGCGTAGAAAATGCTGTTATACCATCTAAAGAGTAAGAAAATAGTTTAAAGAAAGACCATTTTGTGTTACCTGCCACCCTTTTAATATTTTCATATTCAATATATTTTACTTTGAAACCAATCCATGGATAAATACCTTTTGAAAAACGATTCCGTTCTTCCAAGTTTAGTATCGCTTTAGTATAGGTACTTGTCATTAATCGAAAATCGCCGCCGCCATCTGGTATTTTAGTTCCGGCAAGTATTGATATTATAGTATAAAAACGCTTTGCAAAGAAGGTTCTCAATAACGGATCTCCGCTTCTGTTTCGCTTTGCCACAATGCAATCGTATTCTTCGTTCGTTATTTCTTTCAACATTTCAGGAACCAGCAACGGAGGGTGTTGCAAATCTGCATCCAGCATAACCGTATATTTGCCATGAGCCATTTGCAATCCGGCAAGCATAGCGGCTTCTTTTCCAAAATTCCTGGAAAAAGAAATATAATGCACGCTGTTATCTTGATTCGCAAGTTGCTTTAAAATTTCCAAAGTTTTGTCTTCTGAACCATCGTCAACAAAAATAAACTCAATAGGCTGATTTAACGGCGAAAGTATTTTAACAATTTCTTCATAAAACAATGGAAGACTCGCTTCTTCATTAAAGCAAGGAACAACAACAGATAAATAAACCGATTCGCAAGTCTTGGCAGGGCACATGGCGATTATCCTTTCAACAAATTACTTTAATAATATACAAAAACCATGATCCAAAGTAGACAAGTTCTTTGGTTTTTTATTCTACTGAAATTTTGTGCAGTAAAATACCGACTGAGGTAAGGCCTAGGAATGCAGTAGCACCTTTGGGTTCTCTCTTAAGTCCAAACTCTTCTGTCTTACAGGGCTCAAACATACCAGGCTTGAGCGAGCGTAGTACACAGTCGGTTATTCATAATATACAAAACTCTGCCAACCTGCCACACGTGGCTTGCAAATTGCCTGCTACCTAACCTTCACAACAAACGCAGAAATATTATACAGAGCGAACTCCCTGGCTTTGTCCTCTGCGTCTGATTTCTTTTTGAAAAGGCCGCCTCTTAGCTTGTAAAAGGGGGCGTCAAAAATCATCTGTATGTCATAGCCGGTTTGAGATTGCAACTTTGCCCTGCGAGCTTGGGCCGCATCAAAATTTGCAATGGCATCGAATTGCAAGGTAAAGGCCCCGTCATCTTTGGCGGCGGCTTTTGCATGCGGCACTTCATTGTAATTTGTTCTATAAGAGGAATCCAAAGGAGGGAGCTGAAACTCCTTGCCTCTGAAAAGCGTGTCCAAGTCCGTTGGAATGTCGCTGGTTGCAAAAGCCAAAGACACCAAGAACATTGCAAGTTTTGCTATTTTTTTCATAATGGGATTACTTTTTCCAAACCTTTCTGAGAAAAATAGTAAAAAAGTCACTGTCAAACACTGGCTCAGGGTCATAATTCTGATTTTCATAACAGGATTGCTAACCTGGTATGGCAAAGTTTATGAACCAATGCCCATGCTGACCACCGTAAATGAGTTCGCTATCTGGATTTTCCCCGATAAAAACGGCTTAAGCGCACTCGCCGTGCTGCCAAACGACAATATTGATACCAATAATGTAAAAACAGGCCTGAGGGTCTGGATCTCGCCGCCAGATTCGCTTTTGGCCTTTGAACGACTGAGCGCAGTGAGGTACAGAGGGCAAAACATGCTTGTAGTGGGGGATAGCCTGAGCGAACAATTGCGCCGGGATATTCTTTCCACTATGGATAGCACCGGGGGTTTATTTTGGCTCGGACCTTTGAGCAGAGAGCTGCTGGGTGAGGATGTTCAAGCAGAGTTAAGGCTTATAGACGGTAATCTGCGGAATTATGTTTTTGATCTTATATACGAGGGTCACAAACTGAGATTTTTCGGATCGCAGATCGCTTTAGACAGCGCTGGGCAAGAATCGGTGAGCCTCTCGGTTCCCATGTTCAAAAAGGAACTGGCTATTTGGAACGATGAGTATACCCCAGAGACAATGACTCTGGTTTATTACGATAAAAGAAAGGGATTCAATGCGAAGAAATTACGGTTAAAAGACTGGTTTTAGCTTCTCCGTCTGCAAACACCGTTGTCAAAACAGAGCCGGATTTCAGTTCTCCAACAGAGCGCAAAATTTTGCCGCTTTCGTTTTTGGTTATGGTATAACCCCTTTTAAGCTGAACTTCCGGGTTTGCTGCCTTCACCTTCTCCTCCAGTAATTGCAGAGCCTGCTCCTGATAATCCAGGATTTTTGATACCCCTCGCTTTAAACCCTGCGCATTTCGGAATAGCTTTTCCTTTTCCTGAACAAACCTGTTAGTGCTTATGTTTGATATGTGAAGAACTTTGTAACTCAGCTTATCTCGCTCTCTTGCGAAAATCTGCTTTAAGCTTTCAAAATCAGAAGACATGGTTTGCAGCCTTTGCCAAGCAGAGTCAACTCTGGATATCAAAAACTTTGCGCAATCAGTTGGGGTTATCAAGTGAGTGTGAGCAACTCTGTCCAAAAGACTTTCATCAATCTCATGGCCTATTCCTGTTATCACCGGCAAAGGAAATAATGCTGCCGCCTTGCAAAGAGCATAGCTGTCAAAGAAAACCAAGTCGGTTTTTGAACCGCCGCCCCTTACTATGCAAACTATATCTAAGTCTTTGCATTCCCTTAACTTACCTAAAGCTTCCATGATGTCATTTTCCGTATTTTGCCCCTGCATTTTTGCGGAAATTGTTGTTATGTCAAAGGCATAACCTGAAGCCTTGATGGTAGAGATGAAATCATTATATGCAGCGCTGCCCTCAGATGTTATCAGCCCAACATTGAGCGGCAAAAGCGGCATAGGTAGTTCGCCGTTCAAGCGGTGCAAGTTCTCCTTAACAAGCTGGTTCCAGATTTTTTGCCTGGTTATGGCTATTTCACCTATGGTGTATGCGGTGTCAATGTCGAGTATTTTGCAATTGAACCTGCCGTGCGGAATGTAAAAATCTGCCTCCAGCAAAACTTTTATTTTCAAATCCTTAGCTATTTGAATAGGGAGAGCGGCGTACTGCGGAGCGAACATAGTAACTCCAAGCGTAGCTTTTGGCTCAACGGAATCGTCTTTATACTCCGCAAGGGTTATATAAACCATTCTGCCTTTTTCTTGCAAACTGGCAATCGTGCCATAGACCCAGACCTGCGGTATCTGGGTTTTTACAAGACGTTGAACAGATTGCAGATAACTGCTTAAAGAAAAAGAAGCTTGTGGGTCAGGCATTTTTTAATCATGGCCTTCGGCAAGAGCAGCTTCAAGTACAAAGTCTCCGAGTTCAGGGGATTTGAATGGGATGACTATTGTAGGAGCATACTTTGGCATGTACACCATGTGCTTAGGACCTCGGGCAATAGATGGTAGGGAAATGCCGAACTTTTCATTTTGAATGAATTTTTTGACATAACCGGCTATTATATTCACCAATTCGCCAACGGCATCGCTAACATCGGGTCCCAGTTCTGTGAATTTTTCTCCCAGAAACTTGTTCACGGTTTTCAGCGCATTCTCCTTAGGGAAGCCTATAACCACGGCTCCCTTGATGGTCCCAGAGAGACCTATCATTCCGGAAATATCTTTTTTGTTCGACTCTTCAGTTAGAAGGTAAGGCTTGCCAGCTTCTATTTTCAAAGATAGCATCTTTTGATATGTATCTATTGTTGCAAGAATAAAGGCGTTTATCCACTCAGCTTTCATAGTAGGAATATAGTAAAGTTTTCTATATTAAAAAAAATATGCGGCCCCAATTCTTTCCTTGGCTATTTGATGACAGAAACGCATGGGAGAAGTCCCTTGCGGACCCACGTTGGTCTTATGAATTGCCCATGGAAAACTTTATGGCTCTTTACCAGACAGAACGAAGAGTTGAGGGAAATGCGCAGGAAATGGCCTTGCCGGTGTTTGCCACCCCCATGATGCCTATAGCCTCGGCTCCCATATCTACGGCACCTGCCTTTTCGGCAATGCCGGTGGCGGCAGCTCCGGCTCATGCCGCTGCGCCTGCGCCACACAAAGAAGAGGCTAAAACAGATGGCATTTTGAGCCAAGATGAGATAGATGCATTGCTCTCCGGTTTATGAGTTTCACGATGTGGAGGTGTGCAATTTTGAGCGTATTGCTGCGGAATTGCGGCGTTTTGGCGGTGATATTAAGTGGAATTTGATGGTTATACCTTTTGTGGGGGAGCTTGAGGTAGAGGCTCTAGGCAGGTTTAAAACGCAGCTTTTGGAATGGAAAAAAGAGGGGCATAGCCTGTATTTGCATGGTTTTATGCATAAAGCAGGCCCTGGTTTTAAAAGAAGCCTGTTTGGGCGCATGGCCCTGCGTTTAACAAATTACGAGGCGGAGTTTGCGGGTCTTTCAAAAGAAGATTCAAGGGAGCTTTTACGTGAGGCTCTGCTGGCATGGCAAAAATTGAATGCAGGCGAGGCTCAGGGCTTTGTTGCGCCTGCATGGTATGGCAGCCTTTTTTCTTTATGCAAAGAACTTGGTTTTGAAAATTACAGCAGCCGGTTTATAGTGTGGAGCAAAGCCGGTGGAGCCAGATTATCCATGCCTTTCAGCACGGCGGGCTTGCCAAAATTCATAATTCCCATTGTAAATCTGTGCGAAAAAATATATGTGAAAATATACGGCACATTGAGTTTTTTGCCCATTCCCAGAATTGTAAAACATCTTTCTACATTGTAAATATGAGTTCCCTAAAAGAAACTATGCTCGCTAATTTGCGTGAGATGATAAAGCTCCAGCGCGCAGCGCACGATTCAATGTTCAAATTTTCCATAACAAAGATATGGCCGATAAGCCTGTTTACGCCACAAGTTGACTGGATTCGCATAACCCGAATGATGGATAATTTAAAAGAAAAATGCAAAGAGCAAAAAGAATATTTGGCCGGTGAACTTGGCAATGCTCCCGAACAGGACTTGCCGTTTTTAAAACTGATCCCCGAATATCTGGATTTGCTGGCGACCGTCGCTGGGGTATTGGGCGGTGCGGCGGCTTACAGGCAGGATGTTCTTGAAAAGAAGATAAAGATGACAATGAAAGAGTGGAATTCAATACTGGTATCCTACAACGATGCTAGCGATAACATGACAAGGGCTGGAATTTTACTACATTCTAGTTATGAATTGTCCACGATGCAAAGCGGATAACGACAAGGTAATTGACACTCGTGCTAATGGAGACTCCGTGCGACGGCGCAGGGAGTGCTTGGAGTGTTCTAATCGCTTTACGACTTATGAATATGTGGAAAGGGTTTCCCTTACCGTTGCCAAGCGTGATGGCAGGCGTGAGCCTTTTCAGCGTGAGAAGCTGGAGTCTGGTATAAAAATGGCTTGTGTGAAGCGCCCTGTGAGCAGTGAAAAAATACATGAAATGGTATCTTTGATTGAAACCGAGCTCTCTCATTTGAAGCAGTTGGAGGTTTCTTACGCTGTAATAGGCGATTTTGTTATGAATGAGCTTGCCAAAGCAGATCCTGTAGCTTATGTGCGCTTTGCTTCTGTTTACAAAGAGTTCAGAGAGGTGAAAGATTTTACTATATTTGTCCGCACGGATGATTAGCTCAGTTGGTAGAGCAGCTGACTCTTAATCAGCGGGTCGCAGGTTCAACTCCTGCATCATCCATTTGGACTTT
>Ga0209755_10006212_pt1 | contig 13316 bp, 11 predicted proteins | sample TergutCo191P1_FD_187301 | JGI IMG/M metagenome (GOLD analysis project Ga0209755, IMG submission 187301) | Cornitermes sp. P1 segment gut microbial communities from Petit-Saut dam, French Guiana - Co191P1 (SPAdes) (version 2) | ecosystem: Host-associated > Arthropoda: Insects > Digestive system... | reverse complement strand
AAATTGGTGGAAGTGTAGATTTTTCATGATATGAAGAAATAACTTATAAGTATACAATTTGCATAAGTGATATATGAACATTTAGGCCATTGAAGTATTTGAAGTTGCAAAGGACAAATCAGGAGAGCAGATGCTTTCCAAATTGGACTGTGCTTTCCACTTTCATTTTGTAATGTTTTGTGGCAATGATTCTAGGCAATTAGACTGATTGAGCAGACATCAGAGAATGGCTGGTTTGCAGCTCATCTTACCAATCTGCTTCATCAGTGTGGATGTCTTAAGACACTTGAGAATCAACAAGGGAGCCAGACAGTAAGGTTAGTTATCTTCATAGTGATATAATGTCATGGATACTTGTGTAATTTGGTAGGTATCAGATGTGGGTTTATATAATCTGTTTAACTGTGAATGATTCTGAGATTTATTGTGCTGCATATTAGTGTACCATATACTTTTCCTTTTGCAGTATGAGAACAATTTGAAATGGTTAAATATTAACCCCTTTAAAGACAAATCATAAGCTGTTTTATTTAAAGACTAAGTTCACACCACACTGTCATCACCTTTCAGCTCGGTTATAAGAATCGATTAGTATATGCTGTCTAGGACAAAAGTCACTGTGAGCAGAGTGTACAGTTCTTGAATGTGAAACCTACTGGTGCATCAAGTAACCAGTAGGCTTTAAATGGTTAAATAAAACTAAACGTGTGTTACTGTGAAGTAATGCCATATCCTGTTTCTGAAAAAAAGGAAAACCCCCATTCTGTAAAAACTAGTATTCATACTATTTTAAGTGTAGTAGTAGTAGTAGTAATAATGACTTTAAATTAATTTTTCATTTGGAGTTGTCATTTTTGTATATTTAATTTGTGTGGGTGATAAGACAGTGAGGTGGGGAGTGCAGTTTATATTACCATTTTGCAGAGACTCAAAAAATTGGTTCCCTCAGTCAGGCTAGCCAATATTACCTCTTTATATTCCACATAATGAAAGCTGACTCATAAGCAATATTCTTATATTATTGCCAGAATAACAACAGCCCTCAAGCAGACTACCTACAGTTATGTCTTTATACTATTTTCCTGTTAGTGTAATCCAAGTAACCTCTCCATTTGATTTCTCCATTCACATTTTTTACACATTTCCTTTGTCCTTATTCCATCCATTAATAATCATAATGACACTAATCTTAAACAGTGGGTGCAAGTTTCAATTGAATCCTTGGATCAGTGAGCTGCTGAAAGCATATTTTGAAGTTTGTCATTGGGTGACTGAGTTACTGAAATATATTTAGAGTATCAGTTTTCAAAGAGAATCTGGATCCGTGAAATACCTAAAGCATCTTTTTTCAGGCTCTGATTTCTTACTGATATTTTCTGTATGTCAGAATCCAAAGCTTTGGGATTCACTGCCTGATATTCTTATGTTAAATCATAGATCATACTGTGAAGGGTGTAGTTTGTTCATGTGCATAGTGTAGTTCATGAACCCTTTAACAGTTTGGCTGTAGACTTACATGAGCAACTGCTTCTGGACTATGGGACACTCCTGATGTCTCATCACTCTCTTTGGCAAGTTGGCATCAGTTACTTAGATTACTGCCCAAAAGAAGGCCATGCCCGCATAGAAGCTCTCCTCTCCACACTGCCTCTTGGTTCTGAGGCACGAGCACTCAAAATTATCCAGGCAGCTCGTGAGAGGGACTTGCATCACATTGGTAAGCATATGCTAAAATGCTCTGTCACTGTAGTGAAAGTAATTTGCAAGACATATGATGGATATTAATATTTGTGTAACAGTCTAGTTTAAGACATAACTAAGAAAGTAAGATGTGGCAGTTCTCTGTTAACTGAAATCCACATTGGTAACAGCCAGAGTTAAATATTGAGTGGACAAAGGCAGATACAGTTGCATTTGTTAAATAAATATTATGCCTGCATGCAGTAACTTCCTTTAATCTGGATGCCAATACTCCAGAAATCCTGATACTTCAGAAATTGGACAAAGTGTCATATAAGTGGTTTATAGCAATGTATTCTGAAGGAAAATCCATGAGTCTGCCCACAATTATTGAAAATGCTAAATGTTTTCATGATGAAATAAAAATATGCACATTCTGTGATGGTTGGCTGCAAAATAACAAAATTACCTATAAGAAGTTTTGTCAGTATATGTGCTGTTTGACAGTCTGGCACCTGTCTGTTCACACTGATGTGAGGTTAAAGGAGTTCTACTGTTCCTACTTTAAGGCCACTGTGAATATATTCTAACCCTGTATGTGGGCATTTACACAGTTTGCTGCTGCATGTAAAAAAGTAAGCTTGTCCCTGTCCGTGCCATGGAGACATATAGGGGAAGCAGAGGTATTGCTCCACTTATTCTTAACCTCAGAATTATGTGGACATGAATGATTTACCTAATGCCCCAGCCATTTTTCCACAGGCAAAAGAGCCCCAGTACGCATTAAATAGGAGGCTGGGTGGGCAGAGTCAGTCTGGACATTTTGGAGAAGGAAAAATTTCTTGGTCTTGTTGACATTCAGACCCTTTTTTTTCCAGTATGTAGCATAGTCACACTACTGAATACACTGCCCCTGTTCCTGCTGCTACATATAATATGGTCATTTAAATTTGCACTGTGGCTCTTTTTAGCTGCCATTGTCATGGAAATCAAAGGATAAAAACACAGAAATTACACATCAATAATAAATAGTGATCTGAATCTAGTTAAATGGAAAATTCATCATCTGCAACATTGAATAAAAAATGAAGTTTAAAAATTACTAGCACCTACCTGAAGATTACATGGTGCATTTCAGTAACACTGAGAGACTGCTGGGGTTGTAGGTGGTTTCAAGGTTTACTCTGAAAAATCAGTTTGAGTTGTCTGCATTGCCTCATCATTGATATACAGGCCAATGACAGACTGTTGCCTGCACAGTGTTTGCAATCATTCCTATGCCTCTTTTGATGGCGGCTGTTACTGCATTTTTAAGACTGCTGTACATGGTTCCACATGGTTGTTCATCGCTCGCTGACGTAGAGGCAGCTGAATATATAATTGAGAAGTACTCTCTGAAAGAGGTGCAGCATGTGCCCATAATCTGTGCCATTGGATGGTAATGCTTTCTTCAGTGGTAGGAGTAGTGAGGATGGAAAGCATGACTAAAGATCCCATACATATTAGTAAAGAAAATTCTAATTGTGCAAAGGTAGCACTGACAAAGTATGTTGTTATGTTGTTGATCAGTTATTTCAGCATTAATACAGCAGCTGCTATAACAGCTGTTCAAAGTCATGACCACCGGCTTAATTATACAACCCACATTGACATACATTTGGCTGTCACACTGACTCGCAAATGTGAGGTATATTGGAACCTCTTAGATAAAACATCTGATGTCCCCCAAACCAAAAAGTTGGGTTACGTGGGCAAGAAGGCAGAAAGGACCACCATACTCAAATCCACTATCCAGGGAAAAGTATTAAAGTATTGTGCATCCATGTTGAAATGCTTGGATTCTTGTCATGCATGAAGCACATCGTTTGGTGAACACTTATTGGCACACATTCCAGCATGTATGGCAGTGTGTGCTCCAAACAGTCCATGTAGGCAGGTCCTGGAAAGTGTGCTGAAAGTACACAGGAGTCCTATTAGAAAGTCATGACCAACACCATACCAGACATTGATGGAAAGTCTTGGCTGGTGCCTTGTTTGACTGTTGCATGTTTTTTCTGCCTACATGTGATTGTTAAGGTTGTTCATAATACTCTGTTGCAAAAAAGGACATACCATCTGCATAGAGCAGTGCTGGGGAACCAGGGCTTCTCAGCACAGCACCGGAGAAACCATTGAGTAAATTCCTATTGCTGAGATTGTCTGCTGGGCTCATTGCACGGACTTTCTGCCAATAGTACATATGCAGCTGTTGCTGATGGATGGCGTGCCAAGTGGCACAATGTGATGCATGCGTGGCTCACCAGACTTGACATGCTGGGTGCAAGCGTTTTCAGTTACCACATTCAAAACCACTTCCTCAGACCTTGGAGTGTCACATTTGTTGACACTTAATAACCAGGGCTGTCTTGGTTTTCAGTTTTTGGATGTAAATGTGCTATGGTATGTTAGTTACCAATTAGGAAAACATTCTTGATACAACTGCTGACCCATCCTGCCATTTTCATCAGCTATGCCCTACACAAGGGGACATGTAGTGGCGCAGTTGGTTGAGGCATTGCGCTACAAGCCGGAAGGTTGTGGGCTCGATTCCCAGTGGTATCAATGGAATTTTTTATTGACATAATCCTTCCTGCCACAGTATGACCCTGGGATTGACTAAGCCTCTAACAGAAATGAATATCAGGAATATTTCCTGGGGGGGGGTGGTAAAGGCGGCCAGTGTGTAGGGCTGAGAACCTTACCACCTTTATGTGCCAACTGTTTTCAAATCTGGGAGTCTCAGACTCCTGGAACCTTCCGAGCCTGTCCAGGCCTGTAATGGGATTGCTTTATATCCTACACAAGGAGCACGCCCATCATTTAATGCCATGTATATGCAGTCACTGCAGTGCTGAAGTCACTTGTACACTAATACACACAAGCTCATAACAGGGACATGTCAGGATAACAAGCCACAGCAGTCTTAAATATGCACCTACCGGCAGCACCAGAGGAATAGGGATGGTTGCACACCCCATGAGGCAACAGCATTTCATTGGCCTGTATTTCAGTGATGATGCAATGCAGACAACTCAGACTTTTTTTTTTTAAACATTGAACCCAACTGCAAATCCTAGAAGCTTGTTGGTGTTACTTAAGTGCATTCCTTGTATTAACTTTGTGCATGATATTATTAAGAAGTGCAAGCTGTAGAAGGTGCAGTATTTTACTTAAGTGTATACAAAAATATATATAAACACTAAAGGTATGAATATATGTGAAAGTTATTATGCATTATATGATGAAGGTATTTTAATATAATGCCCAAAGTGAATAGTGAAATGTTAACTGTAAGTTGTCAGTAATGATTTTGTGACTGTTGTGTTGAGTATTGGTACACGATTCCATATGTTCAACATATTTTACATGTAATATATGATATTCATTAGATCCCCATTAATTATGGAATTACAGTACTGTAATAGTTTAAGAAAATAAAATTGAAAGCTATTAAAAAAACCATGTACAATCCATGTTTCAGTTGCAAGTATCTGCAAAATAATGGGAATGCGTTCATACCAACAGCAACGTCTGGGCAATGCACTAACATGGGCATTGCAATCACAGGATGCTGGCTTTGCTACATACCTGGCCAATAAATTTCTTGAATTGTATAGTCAAGAAGGAAAATTCCATTCAATGGATCTACTTGACAATCTTGGCTCATGTATGCTTGTCAGTGACAGACTCACATTTTTGGGTAGGTTAAGTGTCAACACTACAGTGTTCATGCATATTTTAAATCTCATAGTTTGGTTGTTATATAATTTTGTGTGTGGTCATTATGTTATAGTTAATTTTAGGTTATGTGATAAACCAGTTGTTTGTGTTAGTTGCTAATTAATGAAGCTGTGGTAGCAGAACCTTCACTTCAGCACTACTAATACTGAAACCTACCATTGGACACAATCCTGACTTATTTCCATCCCCTTGTCATCCTCAGCCTGTTTATCTAAGATCCATTTTAATGGTATACTTGAATTGTTATCTTGATCTTTCAAGGGGACATTTTCCAAGATATTTTCCTGCCTTTGCAGTTTTGGTCTTCCCCATCTTAGCCATACACCCAGCTCATGGCATTCTGGATTTTATTGTAATAATAATAATAATAATAATAATAATAATAAATCATTTGCCCAAAACTTAGTATTTAGCATTGTGTAGTATCCTGAATTGTTCAGTTCATCTTCATATGTACATATATTTTCCTGAGTACTTGTATCAACTGCAGAAAGAAGACAAGGGGCAAAACCTTTAATTAAATATGTAATTTCATCTCTTGATCTGCAGGAAAATATTGTGAATTTCATCAGCTTTATCACTCTGGTGAATTTCGAGATGCAGCAGTCTTGCTTGTGACACTTCTTGCTTCCAGATTAGCACCAAAAAGGTTAGTGCAAATAATGAAATAAAACATGTGAACTAACTTTTTAGAAGTTTTAGAATAAAGTATTTATTGAAGTATGTCTTATATATGTGGTTATACATTGCACCCTTGACATGAGAATTTATAGAAGTTGAAACACTGCTAATTCTAATGCATGCTCACAATATCAACAGATGGTAGATATACTACACAGTCTTCTTTATGTTTAAATGTGCCAAGAAATAGTTGGGTGTTGTCTCTTCATTGATCTGTCAATACACATCGCAGTCATCTAATCTGATTCCTGTGACTGTTGCCATTTCATATTCAAGATATGTGTTGGGAACTTATTCTTAAACACCCACTTAGGTTTCCATGTTTCTCTTCTGTCATTGTCATAAGATACCTAATTTCCCTCTGATTTTGATATTTGCCATCTTTATGTTCCTTATCATGACAGCTTTTGCTAGAAGAAGACAGTATTTCTAAGCGATGTACCACGTACTGCACTTTCCATGGCTTCTCAGTTGTGGAGTGCACTGACTAAAAGTATGCCCAATAAAGTATTCCCTCCCTTCATCCTCCAAAAATATGGTAGTAAGTTTTCTGTTTTTCTTTTCCAGTTTTTGGATGACTCTGCTCACAGATGCCTTGCCACTCTTAGAATCGAATGACATAGTTCTGACATCGGAAGACACATATGAATTACTGAACAGCATGGAGGAACTTCTTGGAGATGGATATATTTCAGACATTGTAGGCACAACAGGAAGTGATAAAATGACAACAGTACATGACCAGTCAGCTAATACAAATAGTATTGTGGGAGAAAAGGTGAAGCTTATCCGATTGGCTTTGGCTCGCAACCTGGCAAGATCTCTGAATCATGAAGGATGCCTCACGGATTGAATACAAAGGCACACATGTCCACAAGAGGTGAATGTCCTTGGACTGAGATTGTTGGTGTGTGAAGAGCATTGCTTCCACAGAAGTTTATCCTGTACATAGCATTAGTGTTTGGCAGTTTTTATATTGTACTGTTCACTTTTCAACCTCCTGTGAAACATGATAATTAAAACAGTTATATTGCATCTTTCAGTGTCAAATCCTGATCCAAAGGTCATGTCATGCAGAAGGATAGAGAATCCCTTCTAATTACAATCTCCCCCTCCAAGAATTTGAAAGTCAATCATGTAGCATGGGCTGCAGGTAGCAGTAGTAACAATTGATGATTATGATGCTGGACAAAAATGTAAATGTGATCACAAAATTATTTCGTTATCTGCAGTCTTACGATGTTATATTCACGAATCCTTGCTGATACAGTTATGGCAAACAGGAGTGAGTAGGTTGTGTTGGAATTAATGGTGTGACATATATACAGCAGGTAGTTCAGCTTAATAATGGGTTTATTCAGAGCTCATTGTTGTAGTGACTCCATTAAGAAGTTCAGGTCTTGTCTGTGTGAATTCAATAATGAGAGTATCTTGCCCCACTTGGGAAGCTAGTTACATAGCCACAGCACCTTTGGATTACAGTATGACAGGCATGCAGAGATATTAATAATACAGCTCTGATGTATTTGGTGTTATGACCATTTAGTACAGTTCTCAAAACTTTGATGTCATGACATGCCCTTAACACTCCAGCTGCACTTTTAAAGTCTGATAGATTTAATGCTATGCTCCACTAAGTGTACTATAACCTCGTATCTCCTCCATTACTTGTAATTAGAATCCTTAACCCTTTGCAAACGGCTGTTCTAGATCCATGTCAGCATATAAACAGAAGTCCGTACTGCCATCCTGGATTTAGGAACACAGAATTGCCACTTTCATTGTCCATACCATGAAAGCATACAGGCACTCTGGCATGTTTTACTGCCAGCTGAAATGATATGCCAATACAGGCTGACTGGGTTACTAAGTATAATTCCAGCAATAAGCAAAGGAAAATATGATTCAATGCTTTGTGACTTCCATTTCAAAAACAGAGGCCTACTGATGTATAAAACACAGGTTTTTTGTTCAGTGTGACAATATGATATGCAGAGTGAGCCAGAAGTCACTTTGCACCTGTACTGCATTTATCAGGTGAATCCCTGACACTGAATTGTCACGTCTTAACAAACAAGAGCAGATGTGTAGATGTGTGTCTATGAGTACATGGGGGTGGGGGCCACTTCTAACACTTGTAACTTAGAGTGTATGTGAAAAATGTATTTTGTTATTGACCCTCTGAATAAGCTCAGAGTCTACAGTAGGTGCACAGTTACTTGTGGCTGACTCTATGTAAGCAGTGTGGGAAGCTGAGCTGACAAGGAAATTCCTCGCACAAAATCTCCTAGTGTTTAGAATAGACTAAGGCTAGTGTACTAATAATCAACATTTATCTTTTCTATAAATTGCACTTTGTCAAATAATTATATGTGTCTGCGCCACAGCTGGAAGATGAGAGTCACAATGAACTAAGGCCAAATCATCTTTATGATGATAAAAAATATATAAGAAAATCCTCTACATTACATTTAAATGTTACTTGTCTTAAATTTCTTTATCAGAAATACATTCTTCAATTATTTCGTAATTGTGAGAACTCGTGTATGTTTTCATGCCCTTGTTTACTTCGCCAAGAGGATACCATTTTATTAGTAGACTGATTGGGTTTAGGACTGTTGTGCACTGAGTTCTGGCTCTCTGCTGAGGAGGAGGACAGACACATGAGCTTGGGGTGTTCTTAGGGTAGCCAACATAAGAATATTAAATCCCCTAACACAAATTTTGAACCAACCAAAAAACTGACAAACTCCAAACAAGACAAGAATATGGGACCTATTAGGTATATTTTGAAAATAAGGATGTGACCTGAATGCCCATATAAAATTCCCCACATTTGTATTGCAAAACCCACTCAAAAGTCTGTGTTTTTCCCATGATATTGTCACCAAAAGATGGTTTGAACTTTTCACACATTTGTGATGCAGTTTTTACAATTTTGAAGAGCAACTTAATGCAGATGTTCTGCTTTTAATCAGCCATTACAAAACTGCAGATTGCATTTAACATGCATAAGAGTAAACTCCTGTTGAGATATAATGCAGAGAGTTATGACTGCAAAAATAACTAGAATGGCTCAGAAGGTAGTATTATTTTGGAACTTAGTGGCAGAAAGCTGCATTACTTGCTCGTCTCAGTCCTAGAGGTGAGAATGGAGACTTTTGGATACACCTTTATGAAAAATTCACACACTTTGAACATTCCTGTAGATATCAGTATTTCCTTCAAAAAAGGAAAAGAGATCATGAGTGTTAAGTTAAATGTTGTTAGTGAATTACATCACTCTGTTTTATTATAGTTAATTACTCTTTGTTCGGTTAACGGCATTTTCAGTAGAAGTTATACAGCATTGAATCATAGGATGATGTAGAAAGAAGTGATCTGTTAGGAGAGACTGATGCAAAACTGAGGGGAGAGGATATTTTCAAACTGACAACTGGGAATAAGATTTTACATAATGATAGTAATAATAATAATGGTATTAGAGTAGTAAATTTCCAACATCAAAAAATACAGTTGTTAAGAGCACAATATTCCCACACCAAAACGTTAACAAACACACCTGTACCTCTCCTGATGGGAAGACAATCAGATCAATCACATACTGACAGATAGGATATGGCATTCAAGTATACTCGTTGTACGATCTGGCAGGGGAGCTGACTGATACTGATCACTATCGGGTGGTTGCAAAAGTTAGGGAAGGACTAGGAGTAAGTCAACACAAAGCACAAAAGTTTGATGCGGAGAAATTTAATTTCAAGAAGGTAAGGGAGGTGGACGTTAAGAAATAGTATCAAGTAAGATCTCAAGTTTGCAGCTCTGGAGAACTTAAAAGTGATAATGAGGACATAAATAGGGCTTGGAAAAACATTCATGTAAATGCCAAAATTTTAGCTAGGGGAGTATAGGTTTGTGTGAATGGAATCTGCATAAACCGTGGTTTGATGATAAATGTTCAAGATTTTTTGATGAAAGGAAGGAGGCTAAAGTGCAAAGCAATGTACATAATGTAAAACATAAAGCCAGTAGACATTTCAGGATCAAAAGAAGGAATATCTGAAAGCTGAATTGAATGAACTTTAAACTAACAGTAAGACCAAGAATATTAGAGACTTGTATAGAGGCATCAATGACTTTAGGAAGGGTTACCAGCCTAGAGCTGATATAGTAAAGGATGAGAAGGGTGATCTGGTTACATTCTCCCATAGTATTTTGGCTAGATGGAGGAATCAGCTATTGAATGTACAGGGGGTTAATGGTGTTCTGCAGACTGAAATACACACAGCAGAGCAACTAGTGTATGAGTTCAGAACCTATTAATTTTTTACAAGGCTACTGAAAAGCCAAAAACACACAAATTACCAGGTCCTGATCAAATTCCAGCAGAACTGTTTAAAGCATCAAGCAGGAAAATTTGTTCTGAGACCCATAAAATGATTAATGCTATTTTGAATGAGGAGGAATTGCCTGAGCAATGGAAGGAGTCAAATTGTACCTGTTTATAAGAAGGGCAATAAGACAAACTAGTAATTATGGTGGCATATCACTTTTGTCAACTACATACAAAATTTTGTCCAACTGCTATCAAGGTTGACTCCATATGCAGAGGAAATTATTGGGGATTATTAGTGTAGATTCTGATATAACAGTTCAACTACTGATTGTATATTCTTCATTTGTCAAACACTTGAAAAACACTGGAATACAATGAGGCAGTGAATCAGCTATTAAGCTTATGATTCAGTTAGGAGGGAGGTCTTGTACAATATTCAGTTTGGTATCCCCATGAAACCTGTACAACTAATAAAAAAGTGTCTAAATGAAACCTCTAGCAGAGTCTGGGTAGGCAAGCATTTGTCTGATATGTTTCCTATTAACACATTCACTGCCATAGACAACTTTAGTCGATTTAATAATTCATGTTAAAATCGCCAGCATCAACCTTAGTCGATATAATGTTTCAATTGCACTCTTTCAGCTTAAATCAGCTGAGCTGGCAGGAAACTTGCACAGCAGTGTCAGTATATCTAGCTGACTTTATCTTTATCCCTTTTATAGTTTATTATGCTTACATTGTGATATAATGAACCCATGTTTATCCTTATGCTCAGAGGGAGAGTGGGCTGTCTCTGGCTGCAGTCTATAAAGAATCTTTTATATGTGAAGTCATGTACATGTGATAGTTTATACTTCTCAGTGCAACATGGCATCTAGGAAAAGAAAAACAATTGGATTTAGAACTGAAGAAGAATTAGCTGATGCGGTGAATGAAATTGTAAATGACTGTGATTCAGATACAGATAATATTCCCGAATTTTCAAGTAGTGAAGAGAGTCAATCTGGAAGTGCAAATGACAGTGATAATGAGAGTAACATTTCAATACCAGGCCCTAGCCACAGACAGATAGATGTTCCCCCCAACTACATGGTATTCTAAAAATGATTGTCAACCAAGAAAATCGCCCTTTTTAGGCAATCCGGGCATGCAATTTGCAGTTGAAATTGAAGTAGATGTGATGAGTTATTTTGACCATCATATTCCTCCTGAACTCAAATAGTAGTTGACCAGACAAATTTATATGCACAACAACAGATCGCAAAAATGCCTCGCCCCATTACAAAAACATGCACGTAGTGAAGAATGGGAACCAATAACAGTAATCAAAATGAAAAAATTCCTTGGTTTGATTTTTGTAACTGGTATAGTCCGAAAACCAAAATTAGAATTGTACTGGTCAACGAGAGGAATTTTTCAGACTCCAGTATTTCCACAATGTCTAGGAACAGATTTAAACTTATCCAAAGGTACCTTCACTTTAATGACAATAATGCAGCAGGAACAAACAAAGTCGTTTGTACAAAAATCCGTACATTTTTATACATTGTACATAATTTCAGAACTAATATACCAGATAGGGAAATTTCTCTTGATGAAGGTATGCATGGTTGGCAGGGTCAGTTGCGATTTTGTGTGTATAACACAGACAAAATTACAAAGTACGGCATACTGGTATGGATGGTTTGTGAAAGTTCAACTGGATATATTTGTAACTTGCAGATTTATGATAGTAAATGTGGACCTTTTGACTGAAACGGTGGGTTTTCTACTCGAGCCTTATGAAGAGAAGGGTTACCACTTATACCAAGACAATTGTTACAATAGTGTCAAACAAACGAATTATTACAGAAATTAATTAGAGTCTGTGGAACAATCAGAGTGAATCGTGTATTACCGAAAGACATGATAGAAGAGGCACAAAAGTTTAAGGTATGGTCACTTTTCATAGAAACCAAAAAATACTAATCTCACACCAAGATAAGAGGCTTGTAAATATGATTTCAACACTCCATACAGCTGAAGTAACTGAAACAAGCAAACGAATGGGTATGGCAAAGAAGAGACCAAAATACATCATTGATTACGACACTCATATACATGGTGTTGATATAGCAGACCATTATCTGGCTTACTACCCATTCATTCATAAAACTGTCAAGTGGCCTAAGAAAGTATTTTTCTGTCTTCTCCAATGTTGCCTTTTCAATAGTTGTTACCTTTTCAAAGAATAATCCTAATTCCCACAAATCATTCCTAGATTTCATGTCAGATATCACAGAAAATCTGATACATCCGATTTTTTTTATTAAAGAACTGCAGATTTACAATCTACTCCCAAGGAGCAATAAGCAAATGTGGGGGAGGAGACGGCGGGAGGGAGTAGTCATCCATCGACGATACTCCAAAGGGCCCCTATCAGGCAGTAGACATGATTTAGTCGCCGGTCACGGAGTGAAGATCAGATGGTCATCGACGTTTCAAACGCCGAGCAACGTTGGGGGGCGTGGAGAGGGTAGCAACGAGGGCGTTGGGATGTCCGGCTAGCCGGCGATGATAGAGAAGGGAAGATTTGCGGATCTCCGCTGTGACGAATGATATGCCAAGGTCTGTGTGCAGTTGGAGGTTAGAGACATACCAGGTAGCGTTGGCAATGGTGCGTAGGAGATGGACTGAAGGCGGAGGATTTGCGTGTGAGAGGGCTTCGCACAGCCCCACAGCTGGATTCCGTATGTCCACACAGGCTTGAGGATACATTTGTAGAGGAGAATTTTGTTGGAGAGTGAGAGTTGGGAGCGTCGACCTAGGAGCCAGGACATTGCTCGCAGTTTTAGGT
>Ga0209755_10006211_pt1 | contig 13316 bp, 12 predicted proteins | sample TergutCo191P1_FD_187301 | JGI IMG/M metagenome (GOLD analysis project Ga0209755, IMG submission 187301) | Cornitermes sp. P1 segment gut microbial communities from Petit-Saut dam, French Guiana - Co191P1 (SPAdes) (version 2) | ecosystem: Host-associated > Arthropoda: Insects > Digestive system... | reverse complement strand
ACCGCCATGCCACATTTATGTTTTTGGAACGAACTGCACAATCCCTTAGGTATAAGTTCATCAAGTTTTGGTAGGGAATGCCAGTCTCTTCCGCCTTACGTTTGAAATAGTCGATTGTGTCAACATCGATGCGTATTGATATCTGTTTCCGCATTTTTTTTGCGTATGGGTTCGGCCTTGCATTCGTGAAATCGTATTCCTTTCTCATGTCGTTACCTTCAATAAAAAATGGTTTCTTTTCGAGTGGCTTTCCTTGCCGTAATTATTCTGATGGTCTCATCGTTTTCCCTGTAACAATGGCATACGACCAGTAGGCGCAGCGTTTTGCTTAATCCCAGAATAACAAATCGGTCTTCGGCATCGGAATGATCCGGATCGGCTATCAGTTTGCCGTTGGGGTCGATAAATACGGTTTTAGCCTCCTCAAAAGACACCTTGTGCTTCCGTATGTTTTCTTGGTTTTTATTTTCATCCCAGACCACCCTCATATATACACTATAATTATGCCATAATTATTGGTCAAGTCAACGCGCAGGTCAGATTGTGTCAAAAGTACAAAAAAGCGACAATAAAGAAACCATCTGGATTTCAGCTTGTCCATGGACAAGGGGTAGTTTTCCCATGTGAAAATGTCCCCCGCCTTTAAGCCAGTTTCTACCACATCGCAAGCTCCAGCGCTTTGCGGCGAGTGAGGTATTTAAGCTCCTCGGTGGCAAGCTCGTCTTCCGGAACCGCCGTGATATCCCTGTCGAATTCCTCGATGGGATCCATGTTCGCGTTTGGGCTGCGAGAATATGTTTTTTTCCATGCCCTTATCGCCTGGTGGCTTGCCTCGCTGATTTCGTTGGAGTTCATCCACCGTTGGGCGAACATCTCTATCAGGTTCCACATTATGTACAGGTTCATCAGTTTTTTCGGGAAGGGGGGAATCGAACCCCCGACCTTCTGCTCCCAAAGCAGACGGAATAGCCGCTATCCAACTTCCCGTGGTTTTTACATTATGCCGTTTTTCCTTTGCGGTATCAAGCAGCTTAGCCCCCAGCGTCAGTGATTCTTTCGACCCCCAATCACCCGATCCCTGCCAGAAAGATCCTGATGTGTTTGTATATCCGTAAAACCCGCCTTTCCAAGTAGCAAAGCAATTTCCCGCATCTGATGCGGGGCCGCTTCCAGTATCAAGCTGCCACCTGGGCGGATGAATTTAGGCGAACACGAAACGATACCTCTAATAATATCCAGCCCGTCCATTCCACCGTCCAAAGCAATGGCAGGTTCGGCGCGGACTTCGGGGGAAAGGCTGGGGATTTCCCCTGCGAGAACGTAAGGCGGGTTACCTGCGATTAGATCAAATAGTGGTAGCTCCATCTCTGAAAGGGCTTGAAAAAGGTTGCCGCAGCGAAAATGGATTTCCCCCAGCGGCAGTAGCCGCGCGGCATTGGTCTTGGCAACTTCCAAGGCTTCGGGCGAAATGTCCGTGGCCCAGGCTTCCAGTTCGGGCATTTGGTGCTTGAGGGCGATGGCTACCGCACCAGAACCAGTGCAGAGATCGAGCATACGCAAGGGTTGGTTCCCGCGTGCCAGCAAATGCGCAAGTGCCGCCTCCACCAGGGTTTCCGTGTCGGGGCGTGGAACCAGGACACTAGGGTTCACCAGAAATTCAAGCCCGTAAAATTCCTTCCTGCCCAGAATGTATGCGACACATTCCCCTTCCGCCCGGCGTTTTATTAGTCGATTAAAAGCGGCGAACTGCCCTTCCCCTAGCCAATGCCCAGAGCCACCAGCGGCAATGGCAGGCGAGGAACGGCTTGTGCCTAGAACCTCGGCAAGGAGCAGGGAGGCATCCAGCCCTGGGTTTTCAATGCCCGCAGCCGCCAGGCCTGCTTTTCCCAAGGAAAGGGCTTCACGGATTGTCATGCAAAGCGCAGGGCGAGGGCTAGGAAGCCTCGGAACTGGAGCTACGCAGCAGTTCCTCCTGAGCCGAAAGTTTTAATGCGTCAAAAACCTCGCCTGCCTCGCCTTCCATTATGCGATCCAGCTTGTACAGGGTAAGGCCGATGCGATGATCCGTAATACGGTTGTCGGGAAAGTTGTATGTCCTTATCCGCTCGGAACGGTCGCCCGATCCAACCTGGGTTTTGCGGGCTTCGGCACGTTCCGCATGAGCCTTCGCCTCTTCCATCTCGTAGATACGGGATCGCAGTATGCGCATTGCCTTGGCCTTGTTCTTGATCTGGCTTTTTTCGTCCTGGCAGTGGACGGTTATGCCCGTGGGCAAGTGGATTATACGCACGGCGGAATCCGTCGTATTGACGCTCTGCCCCCCAGGGCCGCCAGCCCTCATCACGTCGATGCGCAGATCCTCCTGCTTTATGTCAACCTCGGTTTCGTCCGCTTCGGGCAGCACCGCCACCGTCACCGCCGATGTGTGGATTCTGCCGGATGTCTCGGTTGTGGGAACACGCTGCACACGGTGAACACCGGACTCGTAGCGAAGGTTCTCGTACACGTTGTTGCCGCTAATCGAAAAAACAATTTCCTTTATGCCGCCAAGCTCGGTTTCGTTGGAGTTCATTATTTCGAATTTCCAGCCCCTTGTTTCGGCGAAACGGGAGTACATTCGGTATAAATCCGAGGCAAACAGCGCGGCTTCCTCCCCGCCGGTCCCAGCCCTTATTTCCATGATGATGTTTTTCTCGTCCAGGGGATCCTTGGGGACAAGAAGGAGTTTCAGTTTGTCCTCGAAACTTCGCAGCCTGGTTTCCAGCTCGCGCAGTTCCTCCCTGGCAAGTTCACGCATCCCGGGGTCTTTTTCTTCTTGGGCAATGGCCTTTGCCTCGTCAAGCTGCTTTGCCAGTTCCTCAATTTCGTTCCGCAGCGTGACGATTTCGCTAAGCTGCGAATATTCCCTCATGGTATCCCGGTAGCGCTTCTGGTCTTTTGTTAGGTCGGAGTCCTGTATAAGCAGGGACAGTTCCTCGTAGCGCTTAAGCATAGAAGCAAGTCGTTCGTTCATTATAACCTCGCAATCGCTGAAATTATATTATTTCATCGAAGTTTAGTCTGCACCCACAGGCGAGAAACTGCATAGCCGGCGGTTTTTGCAGTTGGTTTGGTGCTAGGAAGCTTTGTCCATTATTTCAGCGTTCCCCACGGGGAAGACAATGTTGAACACCGTCCCCTTGCCGGGCTCGGTATGCAGTTTTATCGTACCGTTGGCATCACGCACACGATCCCGAACCAGGTTCAAGCCTATGCCGCGGCCGGCATGCATCCCCTCCTCGTCCACGGCAGTACTGAACCCTGGCGAGAATATGGCCTTTAGAAGCTGGTTCCTGTCGTTCGCCTCTTCCGCATTAAGCAGGTTCATGCTCACGGCCTTTTCGCGGATCCTGTCAAAGTCAAGCCCGTTCCCGTCATCGCCCAGCCTTACGTGGATATTGTTGTTGGAATGCTTTATGGAAAGCTGTATCGTTCCCGTCTCGTGTTTCCCCCTGGAACGCCGCTCGTCCGGCAGTTCCACGCCATGTACGACGGAATTGCGGATAAGCTGCATAAGCACTTCCTTGATCACCCGCCTTGGCCCTTTGTCAAGTGCCCCAGGGTCTATGTCCGACGCGACAAACCTTATCTTCTTCTCCATGTCCGTCGCCGCCTTGTCCGCCGCCTTGCTAAGGGAATCGACGAAAATGTCCTCGTTCGACTTGCGCTTCTCCCCATCGACCTTGAAAGCGTTTATCTTCTCGATGATAAGCTTAAAGCCTTCCTTTTCCTCCATCAGCCTTTCAATCTCGATAGTCAGGTGGAGCATGTCGTCGAAAGGAATCTCGTCCTCACGATCCCTGAGTTTCTTTATCTTCGCTTCCACTTCATGAACTTTGGTGCCGAAATTGTTAAGCCCCAGGGTTACGGCGTTGGATTTTATCGCATGAACCGACTGGTAAATTTCCACCAGGATATCCTTGTGGGACATAGCGTCGTTGCTTAGAATACTGTCTATGCGCTTAAACTCTTCTTCCACGTCATCCTGGAAAGCCTTGAACGTGACCGGATCCACCTGGATAAGCTCGAAAAGGCTGCTCATCTCCTCCTGCCGCTTCCTCTCCTCCCTTTGGAGCCTTTCCTGCAATTCGGTCTTGGCTGTGATATCGTAAATCGTCACCAGGACAACGGTCTCCCCGTTTGCCATGTCAACCGTTAGAAAGGTGCAGTTGAATATCTTTTTAAGCCCAGCGGAATCTATGTAGTGCAGTTCGTGAAGGGGGTTGATCTCGCTAAGGGTGTCCGCATCGAAGGTACGGTCAAAAACCATCTCCATGTAGTCCTTAATGGCATCCAGCTCCTGGGTGGAAAGCGAGGCCGACAGGATATCGGTAAAGGGCCTCCCCTTAAGGTCTTTTTCCGACAGCACCTCTTCCAGGAAACGGGAGTAGTTGTCCTGTATTACGAAGTCCCTGCCCATAAAGAAAAGGCCGATTTTAAGGCTGTCCCTCATGGCGGCGATTTCGTCCCGCTCGGCCAGGTGGGTCATATCAAGCATGGTGATAAGGGTGCCGTCCCTGGATGATATCCCGCCTACCATGTTGCTGGAAACCGCCTTGAAATAGCGTTTCTGCCTGTGCAGGATAAATTCCCAGTTCTCCTCGTACAGTGTTCGCTGGCCCAGCATATTGTATGCAAGAAGCTTTAGTTCCCTGCTTGGGAAAAGATCCATGAAGGGCCGCCCCTTGGTAAGTTCGGGGTTGGCAATACGGGCCAGATCCGCAAGTGGCTTGCTTACGTAGAGAATCCTGTTCGATTCGTCCAGCATGGCAAGATAGTCCTTGGTGGTGGCCAGGTAGGTTATGAAGGAATTTGCCTCGTTGGACGCTTTGTTCAGACCGGTGGTGGCGGTTTTGGTAATAACGAGCAAAAAAATGCAACTGGACAGGAACACGAAAAAGATGCCTACCAGCTCGGTTGGCGAAACATCGTGCCCCGCAACGGGAAAGCCCAGCGCCTGGAGCACCCCGATTACGGCGGCCTGCAAAAGGACATAAAGCAGGGTCTGGGAAAAGTCGGTATAAAGGCAGCTAATCCCGCATATAAAAAGACAGGCGAAGAGATAGAAATAGGTGTGCCGCGGATTCGAGGCCAATACCGCCGAGTTAAGCACGAACAGGACAAAGGGAACAAAAAACGCCAGCTTGGAAAAATCGCGTATCGTGTTGTAGGCAAACAACAACAATACCGTCAATATGGTGGTGAACAGTACGCTTCCGGCCACGGTTACCCCGTGACCGTCCACGGCGCCAATAACGGACACGACCCCCAGGAATACAATCATTAGAACTGCGGATGTATTCGCAATTTTGTAACGCCCTGTACCCATAGCTATTGTAACCTCGCACCCATATTTAAGAAGCCTTGTTCATTGCTTCGGCATTTTCGTTTTCCAAGGGAAAGAAAATGTTGAATACCGTGCCCTTGCCAGCTTCGGTCTGCAGCTTTATCGTGCCGCGGGCATCACGCACGCGATCCCGAACCAGGTTCAAGCCTATGCCGCGGCCAGCATGCATTCCGTCCTCGTCGTCGGCGGTGCTGAATCCCGGCGAAAATATGACCTTTAGAAGCTGGTTTTTGTCGGTCGCATCCTCGGCGGTAAGCAGGTTCGTGCTTACTGCCTTCCTGCCGATCTTGTCGAAATCGAGCCCCCTTCCGTCGTCGCTCAGCCTTACATGAATTTTGCCTTCGGACTGCTTGATGGAAAGCCGAATCGTCCCAGCCTCGCTTTTTCCCAAGGAGAGCCGCTCGTCCGGCGGTTCCACGCCGTGCGTTACGGAATTGCGGATAAGCTGCATCAGCACTTCCTTCATCACATGCCTAGGCCCTTCCTCAAGCGCCTTTAGATCTATATCCGCCGCAACAAACCTTATTTTTTTCCCCATGTCCGCCGCCGCCTTGTCTGCGGCTTTGCCGAGCGATTCCAGGAGGAGGTCCTCGTTCGACTTATGCCCCCCCGCCTCGGCCTTGAATGCGTTTATCTTGTCTATTATGGTCTTGAAGCTTTCCTTTTCCTGCACCAGCCTTTCAATCTCTATGGTCAGGTGGAGCATGTCGTCGAAGGGAATCTCTTCCTCGCTATTCCTAAGCTTCTTTATCTCCGACTCCACCTCGTGCACCTTTGTGCCAAAGTTGTTAAGCCCAAGGGTCACGGCGTTGGATTTTATCGCATGAACCGACTGGTAAACCTCCACCAGTATTTCATGGTTGGACAGGCTGCTGTTGCCCAAGATGTCGTCTATGCGGTCGAATTCATGTTCCACATCCTCCTGGAAAGCCTTGAACGTGGCGGGATCCACCTGGATAAGCTCGAAAAGACTGCTCATTTCCTCCTGCCGCTTCCTTTCTTCCTTCTGGAGCCGCTCCTGCAGTTCAACCTGGGCGGTAATGTCGTAAACCGTTACAAGGACGACGGGTTCTTCCTTTCCGCGTTCGACCGTTAGGAACGTGCAGTTGAATATTTTCTTGGAGCTCCTGGGACTCAGGTACTGCAGTTCGTGCAGGGGGTTGATCTCGCTAAGTGTGGCATGATCGAAGGCACGGTCAAAAACCATGCCCAGATAGTCCTTGATGGAATCCAACTCCTTTGCGGAAACCGAAGCCGACAGGAGATCGGTAAACAGCTTCCCCGCAAGATCGGTGTCCGACAGGAGCTCCTCCAGGTACCGGGAATAGTTATCCTGTATCACGAAACCCCGATCCATGAAGAAAATGCCGATTTTAAGGCTGTCCTTCATGGCGGCGATTTCGTCCCGTTCGGCCAGGTGGGTCATGTCAAGCATGGTGATAAGGGTGCCCCCCCTGGTTTCCCCAACCATGCCGCTGGAAACCGCCTTGAAATAGCGTTTCTGCCTATGCAGGGTAAACTCCCAGTTGGTTTCGTAAAGATCCCGCCGACCCAGCATTCTGTATGCCAGAAGCCTTAGTTCCCTGTTGGGGAAAAGATCGATGAAGGGCCGTCCCTTTGTCAGATCGGGGTTTTCAATACGGGCCATCTCCGACATGGGCTTGCTTACGTAGACAATCCTGTTCGAACTGTCCAACATGGCAAGATAGTTCTTGGTTGCGGACAGGTAGGTCTTAAAGGAATTCGCCTCGGCGGAAATTTTTCTAAGGTCAATGGTGGCGGTCTTGGTAATGGCGATCAAAAAGAGGCAGCAGAACAGAAAAATAATAAGGATGACCGTCTGCCCCGATGGCGGTATGTTCTGCCCCATAATGGACAAGCCAAAGTAGTGGAAAGCCCCAATCACTACGCTCTGTAGTAAAATGTAGATCAGGGTTTGTTGAAAATTGGTGTACAGGCAGCTAATCCCACAGATAAAAAAGCAGACAAGCAAAAAGAAATAAACGTGGTGCGAATTCGTGGCCAGGATCACCGAATTAAGCGCAAACAAAACAATGGGGACGAAAAAAGCCAGCTTGGAAAAATCGCTCGCAGCCTTGAAAACAAACGCGAACAGCAAAAGAGCCATAGGCAAGGTTATCAGCATCATGCTGTTGGCCATGGTTACTTCCTGGCCGCCTACTATGCTAAGGACGGAAACGCTGCTAAGGAACAGGATCATTATAATTGCGGACGCATTCGCAACTACATAACGCTTTGCTCCAGCCCTTTTCCTATTCATGGTTTAGCACTCCTGATACGTCAGGTTGTCCACCGCAACAATCTGGACCGCTCCCTGAACCACTTCGAAGGCGACGTTGGTATCCATCAGGTATTCACTGTCCGTTTGTATCCACATAGGTGTATCCGAGTGCATTTCTACTTTTTTTGCCTTTACGCGAACACAGTTGGAAGGTATTTTCCCACGGGCATACTTTCTAAAGCTTAGCAAGGTTCCCAACACGGAAGAGGACTTGAAGAGTACCACGTCCAGAAGGCCGTCGTCCAGCTTTGCTTCTGCCAGGGGGATTTTCTTTCGGCCAAAATACGGGGCGTTTACTATGCTTACAAGGCTGTAAGTCCCGTTGTAATTCTGGTTGTCTATCACAATGTTGTACTGGCGGGCAACTATGCTTGTGTCAAAAATGAAGGAAATGCTGGTAAACAAGCGCCTTATGCCGGCGGTAAAACGATCCAGACCCCGGGCAAGCTTCGTATCCTCCAGTTCCCTTATTTTTATGACCACCGCAGCGTTGAAACCAACGGCGCAGCCTGTAAGGGCATAGGTATTGCCGGCCTCGATCATGTCCGTGGGGATAACCGGAGCCGTGGTAATGGACGTAATTGTGTTGAACAATTCCGCCTTGCCCTCCCCAAAGGAACGGATTAAGGTATTGACGGCCCCATACGGCATTACGGCAAGTTCCATGTTGGGGAGCCCCACAATGGCGTTTAGGCAGTCGAATAGAATGCCGTCCCCTCCCACGGCATATACCCGCACCGTATCTCCGCCTGCCTCGTCCACCTGCTTCTGTATGACCCCCAAGGCCTCCCTGGGGAATTTTGAAACCACGGTGGTGAAATCGGGTTTTTCCTGAGTCCGGAAGTACTGACCGATAGCATCGCGCAGGCCATCCATTCTCCACTGCTGTCCGGCGAATGCATCGGGGTCGATTATGAACACATGCTTCATCGGGGTTCCTTAAACTACAAATTGACGTTTGTTAATCTTCCGTCTTTTCCATATCTGCCAGCAGGAAAAAGGAGTCGTCCCCGTATTTAAATGAAATACAGAGTATCCTTGAGTGCTTGCCCGGCCATGCAAACCTGTGGTCCTTCCCTTTTACTACCGTTGGGAGCGAGATTACGATTTGTTCCCCGCCTTCCACGTACTGCTTGATGTTCCCTGCAATTATATTGACTATTTCGCCTACGGCATCAACGACATCATCGTCCAATTCCTGATGGGGAGACCCCACAAGAGTATCGGTGATTTTTATTGCAAAATCCTTCTTCATAGATATGACAACCGCACCCCTAACAACGCCCGAAAGCCCGATTACGGAGGATATGTCCCGCTCGAAATCCAGCGTTCGACCCGAGAAGTGCGGATGACCCGCAACCAGTTCAAAGCCTACGAAATCCTTGAAAGTGTGGAGTGTAGACTTCACGAAAGGTTTCACATAGAGTTCCAATACATCCATGACAATTATCTCCTCAACAAACCGCTAAACTGGGGAATCTTTGCTATTTTTTCCCTAAAGGTGTCCGAGCTGATAGGCTTGGTGATGTAGTCGGTGGCACCGTTTTTCAATGCCTCTATGACGTTGAACTTTGCGGATTCGCTTGTAACCATAATGATCGGCAAACTTTTGTATTTGTCCATACCCCTCACCTCTTTCAAAAACTCAATTCCCGACAATTTTGGCATATTCCAATCAAGTAACACCAAATCAATGGAGAACGCTTCCAAAAGCGCCAGTGCTTCTTCCCCGTTGCCGGCTTCGACAAATGTAAAAGGTATTCCCACCCCGGTAAATACCCCTTTTACTGTGTTTCGCATGATTCTGGAGTCATCAACAATTAGGATTGTCATGGCTTATCTCCTCTATACCATATTATATACCATAACCTGGGCGAAAATCAACATAATTTTATAGATAGAAACCCAGAGCCAGTACCGCAAGCAGGCCAAGCACCATCGACAGCAGGGTAAAGGCGATGCCAATGATGAAAAGGATGCCGTAGAATTTCCACAGGGACTTGTTGTTTTTGAAGGCCAGCTCCAAATCCATATCCTCGCCGGTTTTGGCGTAGCTGCGGATTTTTGCCCCGAATTTGTACGTATATAGGGAAGGAATTAGTATGCATACCCCTACTGCCAAGTAGAGTATCCCCCACCATGCCCCTATCCACCCAAATATTTCGAGCGAAAAACCAAATCCGGCTATCCCGTCCGACAGCCCTTCCAGCATGGGGGTAGCAAAGAAGAAAAACAAACCGCCTATGACCATAAACCCCGAGTAGACAATACCCACAATACCGATAAACTTAAGCCATGGGGAAGCCCCGTTCAGGTAGGCGAGCATGGTATCCGTAAGCGTCCGCTGGCTTGCCCTGGGCTTTTCCAGGGTGGACGGAACCTCGTGACCGTAGCGTGGATTCATCATGTCGGACATAAATTTTACCTCAGCTTATGGTACACCAGATTGGCGGTTTCCTCAAGGGAATTGTACCTAAAACCAGCTATCGCAGCAGCTTGGAAAACGAGGCAAGCTTTTCCTTTTTGATCTGGGTGCCGGGCACCATCAGCACTTCCTTGGCGACCTTGTTCCCCAGCGAGGCGCATTCCCGTATCGGCTTGCCACGTATCCAGGCGGAAAGAAAGGCGGCGCAGAAAGCATCCCCCGCGCCAACGGTGTTTCTGGGGATAATGGCGAAAGTCCCCACTCGGTGTATGTTCCCCCCAGCGAGAACTATCGCGCCACGCCCACCCAGCTTGATGACGATAACGGGGAAGATATCCCCTTCGGTTATGAGTTTTAGTACGGGGCAGATTTCCTTTAGGATGAACGCCTCTTTTTCACGCTCGCTGGTGAATTCCTCCACGTTGCTGCTTTTCCTGATGGTATTGTAGAACACGATGCTTTCGTCGGCATTCATAAAAACGATAAGGGGGTAGTTGCGGCTGTAGTGGAGAATCGCCTCGGTCTTTTCCTTAATCTGAAACACCGATGCGGCATCCAGCGCAATGGGTATGCCGTGACGGCTGGCAAGCCTAAGTATCCCCTGCACCAAGGGGCGGCGGTCGAGCATATAACCGTCCAGCACCACCGCATCCACCCCGGCAATCAGGTCTTCCCGAACATCCGCCTCGGTAAAATCGAGGGCGGCGCTCGGCGAAGCGGCAATGCGGGTTTCGCCCTTCGTGTCAAGGACAAAGCAAACGCCGGTAGACCCTTCGCTGGAAGTTAGGTGGGGGACAACGTCCGCATCCCTAAGTTCATTCTCGAAAAGGGCGGCAAGGTCGTCCCTGCCCACGCAACCTGCGAAAGCCGCCCTGGTGTTCAGCATCGAGGCGATCTTTGCCACGTTCGCCACGGCACCCCCGGAAGCAAGCACAAGCTTGTCCGCAGAACCGCCACGCAGCTCGCTCAACACCTGCCCAGCCTGTTCCGGGGAAATATGCTGCACTGGTTCCTTTATCCCCAAGCCATCAAGCCAGGCAGAATCGGCAGGGGCAAACACATCGACCATTGCATTGCCGATGCAGAGCAGTTCGATTTTATTATCCGACATCCACAAACCTTAAGTTGTCAGTAAATCGGATCAACGAATAGCACGATGAATGCCGATATTTAGACCAAAAACTTGGTCAATTCTATCAGTTTGAGGCTATTAGCGCAATTCGTTAGCCAGCCTTCATTTGGGCTTGGCGATAATTTCCGCAAGAGCGGGGTTTTTCGCCAGATCGGCCTTCAAACCTTCGGCACGGCCCTTGTTTACGTAATCCTTGCTCTGGAAGGAGTAGCTAAACTGGGTGTGTACGTCGTAGGTGCCCTTCATAAGGGCGAAGGCATCCTCGGTCATCACAAGTTCCTCGTCGGTGGGGATGATGTACACGGGAATCTTCGACTCCGGCTTGCTGATTAGCGTCTCGGCGTTGCGGGTCCTGGCAACCTTGTTCTTTGCCGGATCGTAGACAATGCCTATGCCCTCAAGCCCGTCAAGGATTAGTTCGCGCATGACTGGGGCGAATTCCCCCACGCCTGCGGTAAGAACCAGCGCATCAACCCTGCCAAGCGCCGCCTGATACGCACCGATGTACTTTTTGACACGGCGCGCTTCGATGTTCTGGGCAAGCTCCGCCCGTTTGTCGCCACTCGCGGCGGCATCCTCTATGTCACGGCGGTCGGTGTACTTCCCGGTAATCCCCAAAAGCCCCGATTTCTTGTTCATGGCGGCATCGATCTCGTCCACGCTCATCCCGGTTTTCCGCATGACGTAGAAAGGCAGCGCCGGATCCACGTCGCCAGAACGGGTTCCCATTACCAGGCCTTCCAGAGGGGTAAGCCCCATGCTGGTGTCGAAGGAGCAGCCGTCCTTAACGGCGTTCACCGAAGCCCCGTTTCCGATATGGCAGATGATAAGATTCGTTTTGAAGGGATCCTGCCCCAGCAGTACCGCCGCCCGTTTTGCGGTATACAGAAAACTGGTACCGTGGAAACCGTAGCGGCGAACCTGGTATTTTTCGAACCATTCATAGGGCAGGGCGTACAGATAGCTTTCCGGCGGCATGGTCTGGTGCCAAGCCGTGTCCATTATGGCGCAGTGCGGCACGTCGGGCAGCACCTTTTTCGCCGCATCTATCCCCATGATGTTGGCCGGGACGTGCAAGGGAGCCAGATCCTTCACCTCGTGGAACGTTGCCATCGCCGCATCGTCCACGATAACGCTTTGCGCGAACTTCGTGCCGCCGTGTACAACCCGGTGACCGACGGCCTTGATCATCGACATATCGTCGATGACCCCCTGATCCTTGTCGGTAAGGAGCTTGATGATCAGCTCGACGGCGTCGGTATGGTCGGGGCAGTCCTGGCTTTGCTTGATTTCATCCTTGCCTTTTACCTTGTGTTTTATAAAAGAACCGGCGAATGTCACTTTCTCGACAACGCCGACCGCCAAAACATCCTTCGTTTCCCAGTCAAATACCTGGTATTTTACCGATGAGGACCCGCAATTTAAGGTTAGGATAATCATATACGCCAATACCGCCTTTTAGTGTGTTTCTTAAAGTATAACAGGTTCGGGTGAAAGGGTAAAGTGGCATGACAAACGCGCATGAACGGGCAGCGCCTGGCATGTTAAAATCACCCAAGGGGAGGGTCCTTTGCCTTCGCCTCCCAACCTTCGGGCAGCATCTCCAGCAGCCAGCCGAACCAGCCTTCTTCTCTCATTCCCGCATTCTATCACATATTCCTGTATAGGTTACCAAAAGGCCTAAAAACCCGGTGTCTGACACCGCCGGAGCCTAACCCGTATCAGTGCTACCATTCTTTGGGCTTGAAGCCCTCGGGGATGTCCATGCGCATCGTGTCACCGGTCTGCGCCAGCACGAAAAAGCCCGCATCAAGGGCGGCTTCCCTTTCCCTGGAGCCGAAGACCGCGCCAGCCATAGCGCCGATGATCCTGCGACTGTCGTTGAGACCGTCGTGTACACCGCGTATTTTTTCCAGCCGATCCTTGTGCCTGCCAACGTCCTTTATCTTCACCTTGGCCTTTACCTCCACGACCAGGATAGTCTGGGCGTTTTCAAGCCAAAGGTCGGCTTCCGCCACGTCTTTTCCGTTTTCGCTTACCACCATGTTGGCGGCTATCTTGCCCAAGCTAA
>Ga0209755_10006209_pt1 | contig 13318 bp, 10 predicted proteins | sample TergutCo191P1_FD_187301 | JGI IMG/M metagenome (GOLD analysis project Ga0209755, IMG submission 187301) | Cornitermes sp. P1 segment gut microbial communities from Petit-Saut dam, French Guiana - Co191P1 (SPAdes) (version 2) | ecosystem: Host-associated > Arthropoda: Insects > Digestive system... | reverse complement strand
ATGTGCGAAAGCAACATGACGGTAAAAGCGTTAGCGGAAGATACAGAGCCGCATTACACAACAATATCAAACTTTGTCTCAGGAATGGGCGGAGAAATCGAAAAAGTATTCAGCGAAGTGCTTCTGGTCTGCAACGAAATGAAACTGATACGTGGAAAGATGTTCGCGATAGACGGCTGCCGTCTTCCGTACGGTGGCGGAAGGGCAGTTTTTCGGAGAGATGCTGGATCGCACTGAGAGGAACATGAAGAAAATAACAGGGAAGAAAAAGCCGTTAAAAGGAAAGATTTGACGCCCGGCATTTTAAATACAATAAGAAAGGAAATTATTACATATGCCCTAACGGAAAAAAATTATTATATAAAAGCAGAGTAAAGTTAAACCGAAACGAAGGTGATAAATACGAGAGCAAAACAGGAGATTGCATAAACTGTCCGTATGCGGATAAATGTTTTCATTCAAGAAAAAGCAAAAAGAAACATCGTACATTGTATATAGCAGTATCAAAGTATAAAGAAAACCTGTCGCAGCAGATGAGGGAGAAGATAGACAAGCCAAAGTACAAAAAACTATATTCAAACAGGCTGAAGATAATAGAACCGGTATTCGCGGACATAACATACTGCAAAGGGATAACGCGGTTTACGTTAAGAGGTGATAAAAAAGTTAATATACAGTGGAAGCTATACTGTATAGTACACAATATAAGCAAGTGCAACACGGCTAAAACAGGAAAATGGCATGATGATGGGAATGGTAACAGTCGGAATGACTGATAAAATAGAAATATTTGGATCAATATATAGAAATGAGCGAAAAAAATATTAATCATGATTAAAATAAATTGTTTTAAGGAAAAACGGAGTAGTAAAAACGACTTTTTCTGCAAACTCAACAAACAATTAACGCTTCGCCGCCTTACGGTGGGTCGTCTGCCTAGTTCGTTAGACGACAGTTGCCTTGGTTTTTAAAATTGACTGAGATGGTTGAAAAAAATACTAGAATATGATATATTAAAATTAGCCAATAAATAATTGTTTAAGGAGTTTAAAATGACAAATTATAGATTATTGTCGGGATTGATGGCAATGGCGTTTGTATTCGGAATTACGTTTATTGGATGTGATTATGAAAAGCCTATTGGTGAATACACTGTAACATTTGATGCAATCGACGGATCAATTCTAAATTTTAACTCTAATTCTGTTAAAATTAATGTAAAATCGGGAGAAACAATTGTTGATTTGCCAATAGCAATTCCACCGATTATAGTTAATTTTTCTGGCGGTTGGTTTTCTCAAAAAAATGGTGACGAAATTGAATTTACTATTAACACAAAAGTTACATCAGATTTAATTGTTTATCCAAAATGGGAAACAGACCCTAAAAAAGCCGTTTATATTGCAGGCAATTATTATAATGACAGTAATTCCATAGCATGCTACTGGGTAAACGGTTTAAAAACAGACCTTTCAACAGCTTATCCTTGGGCAGATGCGTATGCAATCACCGTATCGGAAGGTTCTGTCTATATAGCAGGCAGGTATTCTAACGACGGCTATGATTCTTTAGCCTGCTTCTGGAAAGACGGGGTAAAAACAGACCTTTCAACAGCTGAATCCAGGGCAGAGGCAATCACCGTATCAGGAAGCTCGGTCTATGTAGCAGGCATATATCACAACGGCGCTGGTGATATAGCCTGTTATTGGAAAAACGGAGTAAAAACAGACCTTTTTCCTGTCCACTCTTCGGCAAGAGCAATCACTGTATCGGAAAGTTCTGTTTATGTGGTAGGCGGTTATTTTACAGGCAATTTTTGGAGCGACAATGCTGTCTTAGCTTGTTACTGGAAAAACGGAGTAAAAACAGATCTTTCAACAGTCCGTTCTGAGGCAAATGCAATTACCGTATCGGATGGTTCGGTCTATATTGCAGGTTGGTACCGTAACGACACTAATAGCACGGTCTGTTACTGGAAGGACGGGGTAAAAACAGACCTATCAGCAGGTCCCTTCCCTGCTTGGGCATATGCAATCACCGTATCAGGAAACTCGGTCTATGTGGCAGGTATTTATCATAATGGTACTGATTATATAGCCTGTTACTGGAAGGACGGAGTAAAAACAGACCTTTCAACAGTTTATTCTTGGGCAGATGCAATCACCGTATCGGAAGGCTCGGTCTATGTAGCAGGCAGGGAGCATGATATAGCTTGTTACTGGAAAGACGGAGAAAAAATTGACCTTTTAATAAGTGCCAGAAGTACAGACGCTTTTATTTTAATGGAATAACAGATACCGTTTCTTCACTCTTCGTTCATTCCCGTTTGTGTGATTCGTGGTAAAATCTTCCTCTTCCCTCTTTGTTCATTCCTGTTCGTGTGGTTCGTGGTAAATTCTTCTTTATTCTCTGTTCTCTGCTCTTTGTTCTCCCCCTATCCAACACCCCCGCTTTTCTGATATACTTAGCCTGTTTTAAAATCATGTTTTAAAAGGAATTAATATGGGTTTTTTAGGCATTTCTTTGTTCTTTGTCGGGATTACGCTTGTTTCTAACGGGTTGAACAGGCTTTTGAATGTTGACGGAAAATCAACGGCGATTATGAATCTTTTTACCGGTTCAATTCTAATGACCGGTAATGTCATAATGCTGGCGAAGGCGGCGGAGATCATTCAGTTTCAGAATGTCGCTTCGGGCTTTTTATTCGGGTTAACATATTTATTTATAGCTTTTAATTATCTGTTTAAACTTGATTTGCGCCCGTTTGGATTGTACGCGTTTTTTGCCTCTGTTTACGCGGCGATAATGGCCGCGCTTTCCTGGCCTGATATTCGGTTTGTGCTGTTGTGGAGCGCATGGTCAATTTTGTGGTTAGAAGGTTTTTTGGAACTTGTTTTAAAAATCAAACTGGAAAAAGTTTTTCCTTGGTTAAGCATGGCAGTCGGGCTTTTCGCGGCATTTATTCCTTCGATTTTCATGCTGACAGATAAATGGTAGAATTTAAATTATGCATATTCATCGTTCGGAACGCCGGTAATATAGCTGATGTTACGGCTCTCGGCAGTATGGAATACGCGATTGTGAAGCTGAAGTGCAAATTGGTTGTTGTATGCGGACATAGCAGCTGCGGAGCTGTCTCTGCGGCGTGTAAATCCGAAGATTATCCGCCTAACATTAAAGTTTTATATAGATCATATTAAACCGGCGTTATGGTTGTCGGCGCTTTCTATGATTTGCAATCCGGCGAGGTGAGCTGGCTTTGATGATGGACGGGTTTACCGCTGCATAGGAAAATACGTGTTCCATCCTAAACCCGCTTTATCAGTTTTTCTTTTAAAAAGGTGTACTTGATTTTTCGGGTTTTTTCCATTATAATGTGCCAATGTTTGAAAAATTCATAAAGGCGCTTTTTGGCTCTCAGCATGAGCGGGATTTGAAGGCGCTTCTGCCGATATTACACAAAGTAAACGAAAAAGAAGCATGGGCTGCCGCCCTTCCGGCGGAGGAATTTCCCCGTCAGACCGCTGTTTTCAGAGAGCGGTATAAAAATGGCGAGAAACTTGACAGTTTTTTGCCGGAGGCTTTCGCGCTTGCAAGGGAAGCCGCGCGGCGCAACCTCGGCGAGCGCCCCTATGACGTGCAGATTCTCGGCGGCATTGTACTGCATCAGGGGAAAATTGTCGAAATGAAAACCGGCGAAGGCAAGACTTTGATGTCTGTCGCGGCGGCTTATCTTAACGCCATTCCCGGCGATGGTATTCACGTTGTTACTGTCAACGATTATCTCGCGAGCCGCGATGCCGAGTGGATGCGCCCGATTTTTTCCTACCTTGGTTTGACTGTCGGGACGATTCTTTCCAATATGGACAATGTTGTGCGCAAGGAAAATTACGCCTGCGATATCACTTACGGAACCAATAACGAGTTCGGCTTTGATTATCTGCGCGACAACATGCATCGCGATATGGCAGGCCGCGTTCAGCGCGGACATAATTTTTGTATCGTTGACGAGATCGATTCTATATTGATTGATGAAGCCCGCACGCCGCTGATTATTTCAGGAGCCGCCGAGGACGATACGTTTAAATTCGCCGAGGTTGACAAACTACTCGGCAGTCTTTGCGAGATTCAAAAAAAAGAGAACGGCGAATATCCCGATGAAACGCGCGGCGAAGAAATTATCGGTGATTTTAAAATCAACGAAAAAAATAAAAGTATTTCTTTTAGCAATCAAGGGCTTACCAAAATAGAAGACATTCTGAAAAAACGAAATCTTATTCAGGGAGCGATTGTAGACGAAGAAAACTTTGAGTACATTCACTATTTTACTCAGGCTTTAAAAGCGCATAAACTTTTTCATATTGATGTTGACTATGTTGTGGAAGACGGTCTTGTTCAGATTGTCGATGAGTTTACGGGGCGCATCCTGCACGGCAGGCGTTATTCCGACGGTCTTCATCAGGCAATCGAGGCGAAGGAGAGGATTAAGATCGCTCAGCGCAACAGGACGCTTGCCACAATCACCTTTCAGAATTATTTCAGGCTGTATAAAAAAATATCCGGCATGACAGGAACCGCCGATACAGAAGCCGTCGAGTTCAGCAAAATCTACAAACTCGAAGTGGTTGTTATCCCCACGAATCTTCCTGTTGCGCGTGACGATGATAACGATCTTGTCTATTTAAACGAAAACGACAAATTCAAAGCGTTATGTGACGAAATTGCCGAAGCGAACAAAAAAGGGCAGCCGATGCTTGTCGGAACTGTCTCCATCGAAAAATCAGAGAAGGTTTCCGCTCTTCTTACAAGAAGGGGAGTGCGCCACGAGGTGTTAAACGCCAAAAACCACGCCCGCGAGGCGCTGATCATCGCCGAAGCGGGAGCGAAAGGCTCCGTTACAATCGCTACAAACATGGCAGGGCGCGGCACCGACATCAAACTTGGCGGCAACCCCGAATCGCGTGCCCGGCGCAGGGCGGGAACAAACGCCGCGCCGGAGCAGTACGCTGCTATTTTCAGCGAAGAATACGAAAAGTGGAAAAAAGATTATGAAGAAGTAAAATCCATCGGCGGTCTTTACGTAATCGGAACGGAACGCCATGAAAGCCGCCGTATCGACAACCAGCTCCGCGGGCGTTCCGGCAGGCAGGGAGACCCGGGGAAGAGCAAGTTTTTCATCTCTATGGACGATGAGCTCATGCGTCTTTTCGGCGGCGAGAAAATGAAGAACATCATGTCACGCATCGGCATGGAAGGCGGAGAGCCGATAAATCATCCGATGTTAAACAAAAGTATCGAAAACGCCCAGAAGAAAGTAGAGGAGCGCAACTTTGAAATCAGAAAGCATCTGCTGGAATACGATGATGTTCTGAATCAACAGCGGAAATTTATTTACGAGCAGCGTGACGCGATACTTCAGGATAAAGACCTTAAACAGCGCGTTAATAACGCCACATCTTCGATGGTAGCGGATATGATCGATGACTTCAGTTCGGCTTCAAAACAGGATGTCAATTCGGCGATTAAGGATTTAACTGAAAATCTTCGCGCTAAATTCGGTTATAATATCGCCGAAAAGGCAAGCGGCAGCGAACTTAAAAATTTTGAGGCGCTTGAAAAACAAATCGTCGCCGATCTTGAAAAAGATATGGATGAAAAGCAGAATGTTATCGGCAATGATTATCTGAACCTGATAATCCGCGATAATTATCTCCATGCGATTGATCGCAAGTGGCTTGATCATCTTGAAAACATGGAAGCGCTGCGCGAAGCGGTGTATCTTCGCCATTACGCGCAAAAAAATCCGTTAGTTGAATATAAACTTGAAGGTTTTAAAATATTTGACAAGATGATCGATGAAATCAGGCAGGAGATCGCTTCGCGAATGCACCTAATACGTATTCAGGTTGCGGAAGGAGGACCCAGAAGGCCTGTCAGCCGCTCCATCGGAACAAACCAGTCGGCAAGCCACAGCAGTATGGTTTCCTTCTCGGGAAGTTCATCAGGCGGAACCGCGGGCGCTTCCGCTTCCTCGGCGATGGAAAAAGCAAGCCGCCCGGAAAACGCCACAGTTGTGCGAAGCCAGCCGAAAGTCGGCAGAAATGATCCGTGTCCTTGCGGGAGCGGAAAAAAATATAAGAAATGTCACGGCAGCTGACAGAAACGCTGTTATAAGGAGTTGTTATGAAAAAGTTTTTATTAATGTCCGTTTGTATGGTAGTCATTTTATTTAGTTCATGTGACCTGATCCTGGATATAATTCTGGGAAATGAAGGATCGACTGATCCGGCTTATGGAAATTTTTGGGCAAAAAATTTCAAGACTGATAAAGATTACAGGGTTGACGCGGATTTGCTCGCGAAAGGTGTTTATTGTAATGTTTATGTAGAAAAAGACAGCGGTGTAAACGCGGCACGAGCGAAAGAAGTAGCCGCTCATTATGATACAAAAATCTATCCTGAAATGATTAAAAATTTTAGTGTAAAAGATATCAGTTATAAATTGTTAGGCGAAACTTATAAATTCAATAACATTATGGATTTTGCAGACTGGTATGTTGATGAAGACGGAAAATTGACCATACTTCTGCTGGATATTAAAGATGGTTACAACGGTATAACCGAGACATCCTATACCGCAGGTTATTTCTGGCTCGGCGATTTTTTTAAGAGAGAAGATTCAAATGAACGCGATATGATCTATATTGATATAAAACCGGGAATGGATTCAAAAAATATTAGTGAAACTTATAAAACACTTGCGCATGAAATGCAGCATTTGATGAATTTTGCTACTTCCCTTTTATTAAGGGCGCCCAAAAACGCAAATGGTCAAATAACAGCTCTTAGTTATATGGATACATGGATCGATGAAGGTCTTTCTGCCGCCGCGGAGTGGGTGTATTCCGGGGAACATTCTACAGACCGCGTAGCATGGTATAATTTAAACGGCGGCGGCAACGGATTAATTAATAAAGGTAATACTTTCTTTGTATGGGGCAATCGTTCAAGTGAAGTCAGAACTGCGGTTTTAGATGATTACGCGACTGTCTATCTTTTCTTCCAGTGGCTGCGATTACAAACGAGCAGCGATATTTACCGTGATATTATCACCGGGCAGAATAATAATTATACAGCAGTAACCAGCGCGTTTAATAAAGCTGTATCTCCGGGTTATTCATGGGATGAATTATTGAAAACATGGCTTGCCGCAAATTACATTAATTCCCCAACAGGCAGATATGGTTATATGAACGATAGTGTGTTAAAAAATGTCAGAGTTCCGTCTTCTTCAACTGCAATCAGCGCCAATATTTCGCTTGCTCAGGGTGAAGGCGTTTACAGTTTGATGGGAGTTTCACCTGTTATGCCGGCGCCGACAACTAATATAAAATACGCAAGCTTAGCTAAAAATCCCGCTACTGTGGATAATAATGCGGCTAACGGGCGTGTATTGCTTACATACAACGTGAATACAACCTTGGAAAGAGACAGTAATTCGAATTATATATCTATATCCAACTCCGGCACTACAACAGGCATACCTATTCCGGCGGCAAACATTTCCGCGGACGGACGCTCGGCGTTATCTGCAATAAACGGTCCTCACCGTGTCAGCGGATGGGATATGATTAAAAGAAACCAAATCAGCGATAAACAGTTAAAAGCCGTAAACTTGAATAAAGGAATTATTTCCGATGAATAAAAGAGTTATATTTATCTGTATTTTAATATTTTTATCTGCTGTGTTATTTGCGCTGGGCAATAAGGAAAAAGAAGCGCCGAAGGAAACGGCATCGGATGCGCCTGTCAATGTTGTGCAAATAACAGGAGTTATACGGTTAGTAGGCACCGCGCATTTCCCTGAAATTGTAATTTCAAATGAAGAAAATGATTGGTTTGTCGTAAAAGATGAAGCCGGTAAACTTCGGGAGCTGCAGCAGCAGGTAGTAACTGTTGAAGCCGAAGAAACCGTATCGGAACTGCGTTTTGCGAACGGAAGATCAGCGGGGATACGAAGAGAGCTGCGTAATATCAGAATAATTTCTGTTGAGCAATAGCCTGCTGCGTCATCTCATCGCAGAGTTCGTTGTATTCATTCCCTGCGTGTCCTTTAACCCATTCCCAGCGGATAGGCAATTCTTCCGCGAGGGAATCAAGTTCTTTCCATAAGTCCTGGTTCTTTACCGGTTTTTTATCGCTGGTCCGCCATGAGTTGCGTTTCCAGTTGCGTATCCATTCGGTGATGCCTTTCTGCACGTATTGAGAGTCGGTGTAAAGAGCCGCCTGACGCGGCACTTCCAACGAAGTTTCCCGCGGCATATTCGCTTCAGACGAGCCGCTCATTGTTTTAAATGCGCGTAACGCTTCGATTACTGCGGTTAATTCCATTCTGTTGTTGGTTGTCTCTTTTTCCGCTCCCATGTTTTTGGCAACTACCTGACTGCCCTGAAAAGTCTTTTGAACCATCACATATGCCCAGCCTCCGGGACCGGGATTTCCTGAGCATCCGCCGTCTGTATAGATTCTGAATGACGCTTCCATTTTTTCGCCCTCTATTTTGTCTTTGATGCAAAGGAACTGCGCCATTTTTCGATGCGATCCCATGCCGCGTTAATCCGCGCAGATTTTTCCGTTGCCTTTTTAAAATTGCCTTCATGTCCCGCGTGGCGGTCGGGGTGGTGTATTTTCATTAGTTTTTTGTATGCCGCCTTGCATGTTTCTTCATCGGCGCCGAACGGCACTCCGAGTTTCTCAAAATCGTCACGTAACTCTTCGGGCGGCATACCGGAAGAAGCGCGGGATGAATAGCCGTCCCTCGATCCGTTTGAATTGTCCGTATTATCCGACCACCTGTATTCTGTGCGCTTGTTTTCCGTCCTCGCTTTTTTTTCGTTTAAAAAATCGTCTAACTCTTCATAAGCGGCGTCGACATCAGGATCGCCGGAATTTCCTGCGAAATTTTCTGCAGGTGATCTAAACAGGCGATTTGTTTTATCGCCAAAATCATTGAAGTAGCTGTTAATAACACTGCCTAATCGATCCCAAATACCCATAAAATAATCCTTAATATTCGTGTGGTTCGCGGTAAAATCATTATTTTTTTCATTTAATCAATGTCGCAAGCATCACCGCTTTTATCGTGTGCTTGCGGTTTTCCGCCTGATCCCATACTCTGCTTTGAGTACCGTCAATTATATCCGCGGTTACTTCCTCTCCTCTGACCGCGGGCAGACAATGAAGGAAAATGCTGTCGCTCTTCTCTGTCATATCTATGAGTTTTTTATTTACCTGATACGCGCTCAAAAGGCGGACACGTTCGGCGCGCTTATCATCTTCTCCCATACTCACCCAAACATCGGTGTAAACAGCGTCCGCGCCTTTAACACTTTTTATGTCAGGCGTGACAGTTATGATTGAGCCCGATTTCTCCGCAACTGGAGCGAGCTGTTTGCGAAGCGCGTCATCGGGGTTAAGCTCCGCGGGCGTGATGACGGTAAAATGCGTTCCCAATTTAGCGCTGGCTACCATCAGGGATCTTGCCACATTGTTTCTGCCGTCTCCAACATAACAGAGGGTTTTGCCTTTTACATCGCCGAAATTTTCTTCAAGCGTTAAAAAGTCGGCAAGCGCCTGTGTCGGGTGAAAAAGATCTGTCAGACCGTTATAGACAGGTACCTCTGAATGCTCTGCAAGCAGCTCCGCTGTCTCTTGTTTGAAGCCGCGGAATTGAATCGCGTTGAACATTCTGCCTAAAACGCGGGCCGTATCTTCAATCGATTCTTTTGCTCCAAGCTGAATGTCCGCTGTTGACAAAAAGACGGGACAACCGCCCTCTTCTCCGAATGCGGTTTCAAAGGCGCATCTTGTGCGGGTGGAGCGTTTTTCAAAAAGCAGGGCAAGCGTTTTTCCGTGAAAACGGCTGTAAATTTTACCGGTTTTCGCTTCCGCTTTTACTTTTTTTGATAATTTCAATAAATATTGTATTTCTTCCGGTGTAAAGTCCAGCAAAGTCAGCAATGATCGCCTAAATAACGATATAAACATAACATACCTCCAAAAGATTTTACTTTTTCCAATCGTAATTTTTTTTATATTATAGTATAATAATATAGTTTAATAAAGTACCCGCTGTAAATTAAGGGAGATTCAATATTTAATGAAAGATATGCCAAGTCAGCCATTATACATTCAACTCATTTTTACCATTCTGGCATTTGCCGCTATGGTTATTTTAAGCTTCTTTTTTATGCGTGATATTGTTCACCAGAATTTAGTGCGTAACACTGAAAGCGTATTTAGATTTGCGCAAACTCAGCTTGAAGCTGATCTTCTTGAACCGAAACTGATGGTAAGCGGTTTTTCAGAAACTGTCCGTAATATGATCATGCGCGGTTCCAATGTTAAAGATATTGAAAATTATGTTATGGATATAACCGGATATTTTCAAGCGACGGGAACCAGAGTTATGAGCTCTGTTAGAATCTTCGGATATTTTGAGACTCTGGAAAGGACTCCGATTTTTATTTCCAGCAGAGGAATTCCGTTTGATGATTATCACGCGCCTTCGCGTCTCTGGTTTCAAATGGCGGAAAATAACTGCGGTAATGTTATTGAGACGCCTCCTTACGACAGCCTTTTGATGCCGGGGCATAAAGTGATAACATACTCCCGCTGTCTCCATGATGAAAATGATGTTCGTCTTGGTATTATCGCTATGGAAATTGATATTGATAACATCGGAATGAATGTTGTTGATATTGCTTTGGGCAGCGGAGGCTACGGTATTCTGCTCAGTCAGGATTTTGAAGTTATCTCTTCCGCGAATTCGGATTATACCGCGTTTGACATCAGAAATATGGATTTGCCTCTTTCGGTTTTTATTGAAGATTTTATTGCAGGCAATGATATTATTGAGGAGCCCATAACAAATTCGCATGGTGAAGTTTCTATTGTTTTTTTCAGAAAACTTCCCAACGGCTGGTATCTCGGCCTTATTACGCCGGAAGGTCCTTTTTATGAAAGCCTTACAAATATGGCGGTTACTCTGGTTGTTCTTGGTATTGTTTTCGCGCTGGTGCTCGCCGCTATTTTAATAAGCATTGATTCAGCGAGATCAAAATCCGACAGGGAGAGCAGGCATAAGAGCGCGTTTTTAGCTAACATGAGCCATGAAATACGAACGCCGATGAACGCGATTATCGGCATGACAACAATCGGAAAATCAACTTCGGATACCGGGCGCAAAGATCACTGCTTTTCTAAAATCGGAGACGCCTCGAATCATTTGTTAGGTGTAATTAATGATATTCTTGATATGTCCAAAATTGAAGCTAACAAATTTGAATTGTCTCCTTCGGATTTTAATTTTGAAAGAATGTTGCAGCGCGTTGTTAATGTGGTTAATTTCCGCGTTGATGAGAAAAAACAGAAATTGACAGTCCGTATTGATCGGGCTATTCCGAAAAATTTAGTAGGCGATGATCAGCGGATCGCGCAGGTTATTACAAACCTGCTGGGAAACGCAATTAAATTTACCGGTGAGCAGGGTTCCATTCATCTTGACGCGCGTCTTTTAAGCGCGGTAAGCGGCGTGTATAACATTCAATTTTCCGTAGCGGATACGGGAATTGGCATAAGCCTTTCGCAGCGGGAGCGCATATTCAGCTCTTTTGAACAGGCGGAGATTAGCACAACGCGCAAGTACGGCGGTACAGGCCTCGGTCTCACGATTTCAAAAAATATTGTTGAATTAATGGGCGGCAATATTTGGATGGAGTCCGAACTTAATAAAGGCTCTGTTTTTACTTTTGTTATTCCGCTGAAGCAAGGCACTCAGGAATACACAGGGCTTTTATCTCCTGATGTAAATCTGGACAATATTCGAATTTTAGTCGTGGATGATGATAAAGACATTCTTGATTATTTCAAAGAGATCACCAATGAGCTGAACATCAATTGTACTACCGCTCTCAGCGGAGAAGAAGCATTGCGTCTAATCGAACAAAACGGCGATTATCATATTTATTTTGTAGACTGGCGGATGCCGGGAATGGATGGAATCCAATTTGCTGCGGAATTGAAGGCTAATTATTTACGGAAATGTTCAATGCATGAAGAATCGGCAAAATCCGTTGTAATAATGATAAGCGCGGCTGAATGGTCATCCATAGAAAAAGATGCGATTATCGCCGGCGTAGATAAATTTCTTTCCAAGCCGCTTTTCCCTTCACATATCGCCGATGTTTTAAACGAATCGCTCGGTATTGACAGAAAAAAAATTCAGGAAAGTACCGCTGAAATAAAAGGTATATTTAACGGCAAGCATATTTTACTAGTTGAAGATGTTGAGATTAATCGCGATATTCTGACGGAACTCTTAATACCGACCGGCATCAAAATTGACTGCGCTGAGAACGGTAAAATCGCAGTGCAGATGTTCAGCGACGCGCCCGAAAAATACGATATGATTTTTATGGACGTACAGATGCCTGAAATGGACGGCTATGAAGCAACGAAAAGAATCAGAGCATTGAAATTTCCGCAGGCGCAAACCATCCGCATTATTGCCATGACGGCTAACGTATTCCGCGAAGATATCGAAAGATGCCTTGAAGCCGGAATGGACAACCATCTTGGTAAACCTCTTGACTTCGTTGATGTAATTGACAAACTGCGGCATTATATGCCCAAGCGGGCGCCTCAAAAACAATAGAGAACAGAGAATAAAGAGCAGAGAACAAAGAACAAAGAGCAATGAATAAAGAGCATTGTTTGAAGGCTTAGTATGAAGTATAATCGTAGATGCGGACTGAACTTTGTTAAATGTTCTTTGTTCTTTGCTAATTGTTCTTTGCTAATTGTTCTTTGCTAGCTGTTCTTTGGTAGTTGTGCTCTCAATCTGGCGATTTCAGCGTCTTTATCGGCGATTTCGGCGTCCTTGTCGGCTATTTCCGCTTCACGTTCAGCGATTTCTGCTTTATGGTCAGCGATTTCCGCTTCATGTTCTGCGATTACGTCCTGCCACTTTTTGTCGGTTTCTTCGCAACCTCTGCTGTAGGCAAGCATTCGGTCGACATTGTCTTTCATTCTGTCCATTTCTACAGTCATGTAGCGTATGTAACTGCGGGGGAGTTTTGCTGCTTGTTTTTTTTGCTCTCATTATTCCTTCCTCATATTTTTCCGTAGTAATTGACATTTACGTAGTGTCTAATTCTCCATTTTATAGTATATTTAATATAAGGGGATAAAAAATGACTAAACTGAAATACACTTTCAAAACCGATACGCTTTTCAAAATATTATTCGTGCAATATCCC
>Ga0209755_10006208_pt1 | contig 13319 bp, 11 predicted proteins | sample TergutCo191P1_FD_187301 | JGI IMG/M metagenome (GOLD analysis project Ga0209755, IMG submission 187301) | Cornitermes sp. P1 segment gut microbial communities from Petit-Saut dam, French Guiana - Co191P1 (SPAdes) (version 2) | ecosystem: Host-associated > Arthropoda: Insects > Digestive system... | reverse complement strand
CCCTATCGATGTATATATAGCGACTTTCGCCTACAGCCGAACGAAAAAGCACCGCCCCAAAAACGCCGTGCGCGGAATCCCCGTGTACGGCCACCACACTTTACCGCAAAAAACAGGAGGAGGACAAAATGGCTAGGAAGAGCTTTGCCCTTGTGGCTACGGCAACAGCGCTGGCGCTGACATTCGCGGCGGGAACGGCCCACGCGCAAACCGCCAACCTTGGCAGCGCGATCCGAAACGCGGCGGACGAGCTTTCCGCCGGCATGGAACCGGACACAAGAGTGGCGGTTATCTCAATGCGCGCCGACTCAATGCGAATGTCCGCCCACCTGCTCGACGAGATGATAATGGCCTTTGTGGACACGCAGCGGTTCCTGGTGGTGAACCGCGCGCAGCTTGAGCTGGTGGCTGCGGAGCTGCATCTTGGCCTGGACGGATGGATCGACGACGCAACGGCGCAGTCAATCGGAAGGCTTGCCGGCGTGCAGTTCATTTTTACCGGCGCGTTCGAACCTTTCGGCGACATCTACCGCCTGCGGATTCAGGCCATAGAGGTGGAAACCGCGATAATCCGCCGCATCCACGTTGCGAATGTCCGCAACGACGCCGTGGTTTCTACTTTGCTTGGTGCCGCGGGAAGGGAACCTCCAAGGCGGGCACCGAGGGATCCAGATCAGCCTGGGGTTAATTGGCTTTCGATGGAGGTTTCCTATACCTCTGGATTGCTGCCTAATTTTCTCGCTCATGGTCAGGGGGTCGGCATTCGTTATAAGCGGGATATAAACGAACTCTTTTCGATGGGCGGAGTTCTCCTCTACAACTTTCCAGGCGACTCTGGCATTTTGGTAACCGCCCGTTTCTTCCTGGGCGGTTCCCCGTTTTATCTCGAGGGTGGACTGGGATTTGGCATTGGGGCATGGGAGGCGCCGCCTGGGGATGAACATATTTACGCTGGAGTGATGTTATCACTAGGCACTGGTGCGCGCCTAGGCGGGCGAACGGGAGGTTTTTTTGTAAACCCGTTTGCAACCGTTTTTCCCTTGGTGCCTGATCCTGGAGATACCCGTTTCAGGGTCGGCATTGGAGTGGGCCGAGCGTGGTAATTGGATTGACGTATCGCAAACCCCAAAGCTCCGCCTATTCCAAGGCCGCGAAAACGGTTTCCCCCGTGGGAATGTTCGCCAACTTCAGCGCGAGCCTGATTCTGTCGTTGGGCGCGGCTTCCCCTCGTATGGAAACCTGGGTCTCCATGGCGAGCTCGGGAATTGCCGCCGTCATGCTGCGGCTTGACGCAGCATCCAGTAGGTTACAAGGCGGTTCTTCATAGTGGATCCGCAGGCTGCAATACAGCCCGATGGTCAAACCGCAGGATGACGCGGCTCGTATGCGGAACGAAAAACGTCACCCCACAGCCACTTTTCCCCCGTCAAGCTCCGGCTTGTTTTTTCGCCTGCTTTTAACCCGTTTCCAGGCGTGCATAATCAGCGCGATGGCAATTACCGCATTGGCAACGAACACGCGGAAGTACTCGCCAATCAAGGCGCTGCCCATCAACCGGTTGCCGGCCATCGGGGCCAGGATGAACAGGGAATGGAAAAGGATTACGCCAAGTATTGCGTGTTTGACCGAAGCGCGGCTGACCGTGGCGCCGCCCACCAGCAGGGCGGCAATGGCATACAGCCCAACCTGGGAGTGCGCGCCGTAGGTCTGCATAACGCCGAAGTTTTGCAGCATTATTATCTGCCCATAGGCGGCAAGCAAAGTTGACATAATCATTGCGATTATGCGGGTTCTGTCAACATTGATGCCGGCGGTGGTGGCAACCGCGCGGTCGTGGCCTGCGGTTCGCATGTTTTGGCCCAAACGGGTTTTCAGGAACCAGTTGATAGACAAACAGAGTCCCACGATAATCAGGTAGGTAAAAATGGGAACCCGCACGCGGCTAAGACCGTTGCCAATATCCGGGACAAACGTTACCAGAAATATGGCAAGCGCAATAACAGCATACGAAAAGGGCTTCGAGAGCGATTCCGCGCTCTTTTCCACCAGCTTCACCCGAACGATGCGGTAGACCGCGTACAAAGCCATAAACAACGAAACCAGCCGCACGGCGGTAAGCCCGATTACGCGATCCTGATACAGGAAATAGAGGAAGGGCTCGATGGCAAAGCTTAGGCCATAAGCCAGCCCCAAAGCCGCAAATACGATTAACGGTTTTATCAATCCGCCGCGCCCCCGCAGCTTCAGCGGCTGTTTTCTTACCAGATTAAAAATCACCATGGCGACAATGAAGGCCAGAACGAGCCAGAAGGCCACGGTTATAATGTTCAGCAGGGACACGTTGTCCAAAGCCTGCCGCATGTTGTTGTCGCGATCCAGGTCGATGGCGTTCACCACGCCAATTCCGCCCCCCTCCCCGGCCGTGGAAGCGGCCATAAGCCGATCGTTGTTGATGGGGATTATTCCGCCCATGACGTACAGGAAAAGGAACTGGTAAAACCCCTCCGCGAAAAGGGCGGTAACCATGCCGCCGATCATCTCGGAGCCTTTCATTTTGTTAAAGAGCTTGCCAATCAGGAAACCCAGAAGAACGGCTATAGGGGTTGCCACCAGCGCAACAAGGGCAACGCCTCCCACGCCCTGCCCACCCCAAAGCACAACAAGGAACATGGAGATTTGCGCGGCCATGGCCCCGATTACTATGCCGAAGTTAAGCCCCAGCCCGGCCACCACCGGGATAAGCAGGCTAAGCACCATAAAGGTGTTGCGCCCAAAGCGGGTAAACAGCTCGCTAAAAAACAGAACCGTGGACACGCCCGAGGCGAAAAAGGCGAACAACGCCACGCCGGCAAACAACAGCAGCACCTTGTTTTCAAAAAGCGCGTTCCGCGCCTTGTCCAGCATCATCGAGCGTCTCCTTTCACTTTGGTAAGGGCGTACAGGATAATACCGTTGGTAATAATAAGCCGCAGCATCTCCGGAACACCGGCTACGTCCGGCAGCATAACGTTTGCAAGGGGAAGGGCAATCGTCAAAATGCCGTTAAACAAAAAGGCCCCGAGAAGAACGTCGAAGACCCTTGCCCGCTTGACCGTGGCCCCTCCGATAAGCACCGAAGCCACGGTGGTAAATCCCATCATGAGCGGCGCGTTGTACATCTGCAAAAAGCCGAAGCTCTGCGCAAAAACCACAATACCAATCGCGCCAAGCGCGGTGGAAATCGCCGTGCCCAAAATACGCATTTTTTCCACGTTGATGCCGGATGCCCTGGCGTAGCTTGGGTTGGAACCCGCTGCGCTCATCATCATGCCCAGGCGGCTTTTGGTGAAAACCCACATCAGCAGACAGAATACAAAAAACACCAACAACAAACCGGTCCGCATGGTGAAAGTGCCTATCGTGAAACTAAAGAGATTGTCGAACGCGCCGCCGAAGTCGTCCTGAAGGTTAATCATCTGGCGCAAGCCCCTGCCCGTAGCCGGAAGGATCATTATGCTGTTGCGCACGGGAATAAGCGCCCACACTATGTTGAACACCGCCACGGCGGAAAAACCCACGTATACGGAAACGGCCATCTCGCTGCCCTTCACCCTGTTCAGCAGCATTCCATACAAAACACCCATGCCCGTGGCCAAGACACCGCCTATTAAAATCGCGGCGGCAATAATCGCCAGGCCCATCACGTTCACCATGGGGGCGGTTACGTGCGTCACCACGAAAGGAAGGCCGTAGGCGTCATGACCATGCACCTGCGTAACCACCGGCGCTATAAAACGCGCAGCCGCCGCGTATTCCGCAGTATATGCGACGGCCAGAAATTCGGACGTGAAGGCGGCGCTCATGGCCCTGGTCGTATACGCCACCTCGGTAACGGGCTCTATTATAAAAGCGTCAAACCACCCGCGAAAGCGCAGCTCCATGCTTAGAACCGCCCCAAGTAACCCTCCGGTAATGCCGACGGTAACGCCGAAGTTGGGGCCGATGCCGCTTTGTATGCCGGGAACCATCGCCAGCACCAGGATGCCGAACATCCCCCAGCGGCGCAGCACGTCCCCGAAAAACGAAGGCAGATCCATGCTGAAGATGCCCGCCAGGACAAACAGCAAAACAAACAACGAAAGTATGATTATGCGGGGCAGGCCGAAATCCGTAAGAATTTTTTTGACAATCCGCTGATAAACCGGCTGCTCTCCGGCGTTCATTATTACACCCACTGTTATACCGCCTTATTCGCGTTTTATAGTTTGCTACTCTTCCTTTCCGCCGACGACGGCGCTCATGGCCAGGCCGAATTCCGCGTCGGAGGCATCCGGAGGCAGAATGTTCACAATCTTCCCGTCCGAGACGATGGCGACGCGGTCGCACAGGCTCCGCAACTCGGCCAGCTCGCTACTGATCATAATGATGGTAAGCCCTTCCTCGTTACGCAGCTTCGTCAAATAGTTCAAAATAAGTTCTTTCGCGCCTATGTCTATGCCACGGGTGGGCTCGGAAACGACAAGCACCCTGGGGTTCATGGTGAGGGCCGAGGCCAGACACACCTTTTGCTGGTTTCCGCCGGAGAGGGTGCCGGCCTTTTGCCGCCAGCTGCGGCAGCGGATGTCCAAAAGCTTTATCATCTTTTCGGCATGCCGCCGCATTTCCCCCCAGTTCAGCAGCTTCATGAACAGGAAGCTTCGCAGAAAGCCCTGCCTCGTGGTCATGACGCGAAACATTATGTTGTAGGCGATGCTTTCTTCCAGCAAAAGCCCAACCCCGCGCCGGTCTTCCGAGACGAAGGCCAGCTTTTTGTTCAGCGCATCCCCAAGCCTGTTGAGGTTGAGCTCTTCCCCAAAAACCTCCACGCTGCCTTCCGCCGGAAACAGCCCGCTGATGCCGTTGGGAATGCCCACCTTGCCCTGCCCGGCCATTCCGCCTATGCCGAAAATCTCGCCGCGGCGAACGTCGAAGGTTACGCCTTTGACCGTTTCGCCGGGCATGTCCACGTGCAGGTCTTTTACGCTGACGGCGACAGGCGCGTCCGCCGAAACGATCCGCCCCTCGGCGGTGGCCAGCTTGTCGATTGCGCGCCCCACCATAAGCTCCGCGATTTCCACTATGCCGGTTTCGGCGACTGGTTTCGTTACCACCAGCTCGCCGTCGCGGAGCACAGTAACGGTGTGGGCCGCATGCATAACTTCAGAAAGACGGTGGGTGATAAACATTATGGCAATGCCTTTTGAGGCGATTGTATTCATGACTTCAAGAAGCTGCGTGGCTTCGTCTTCGGTGAGCACGGCGGTGGGTTCGTCGAAAACAAGCAGCTTGATGTTAAGCTTGTCGATTTCCCTTGCGATTTCCACGAACTGCATGTAGCCCACCGGCAGGCCGGCGACGCGCACGTGCTCCTCAATGCCCATGCCGATGGAGTCCAGCGATTTGCGCGCGTCCCCGGCCATTTTCACCATGTCCAGCCGCTCCAGGCTTTTGCCGAAGATGCGGCTAAGAATCGTGGGCGAAGTGTCTTCGCGGCCCAGCTTTATGTTTTCCGTAATGGTGAAGCCTGGGATCAGCATGAACTCCTGGTGGACCATGCCTATCCCGGCGGACAAAGCGTCGGTTGGCGAGTCGAAGCTCACCTCCTGTCCGGAAATCTTGACGACGCCGTCAAAGCCGCCGGTGTCGCGGATTACGGTCATCCCGAAAAGGATGTTCATAAGAGTGGATTTGCCGGCGCCGTTTTCGCCAAGCAGCGCGTGAATCTCGCCGGGTTTTACCGAAAGGGACACATTGTTAAGCACAACGTTTTCGCTGTACGCCTTGCGTATGCCTGACATTTCCAATACGTATTCGTTATGCAAACAACTACCCTTCCCTGTTTGTGAAACGAGTATCCCCCGCCACTAAGAGCGGGGGATCAAGAGCCACAAGGCCAAAGCCGCAACAGGCGGCTTTGGTTAGAACGTTACAAAGTCCGAAAGCACCCTGTAGAAGTTGTCCAGATACCTTCCGCCGCCGATGGGCCAGTTGCTGAGCTCAACGGAAGCGTCGAACTGGCCCGCGACCTCGTTGATAATGCGGGTAAGGGCCGCACGGTCGTGGCGACCCACGCGGCCTTCGAGGTACTCAATGGAGTAAAGCACGCCTACCTCCACCAAGAGCATGTTGATCGGGATGGGCCAGGTGGAAAAACGCCCGGTGCCGCCGGCGGCCGCCACGGCATCGGTAAGCTGATCCAGAAGGAACTCCACGTCGCCCTCGCGGCCTTCCATCGAAATGTTAAAGGCGGCAGGCAGGGCGTGGAAAGGGCTGGGGCAGCACTGCAGCGGGTAAAGCCCGCCGTAGGACGCAAGCTGGGTGATCAAAGGCTCCTGCATACCGCAGTTGGTGGAAAAGAACGCGGTGTTTTGCCCGTGCTCCGCAACCCAGCGCGGCACGTTTTCCAGAATGAACATCTGAGTCTGGGCCACGCCTTCGGCCATGGGATCCGGCGCGGTCAGCTCGACCCAGCCAAGGCCCTTCTCGGAGGCGGTTTCCATAAGCAGAGCGCGGCGGGCCGCGATGTTTTCCATTCCCAGGTGGCGCGGGAACGAGATGTGGGCGAAGGTATCCGCGCCCATGGAATAGGCCTGCTCAACAATGACCCTGCCCATGGAAAGGTCGTCGGAAATCATGGCGATATCCGCGTGGGCTGCGACTTCGGCGGGCGGCTCGTGGGTCACGCCGACAAAGAAGAAGATATCGTCGCCAAACAATTCGCGGGTGGCCTGAATCGCCGCAATCGTGCCGGGAACGGCCTGCACGAACACGATTGCCCTGGCGCCGGCATCCGCCAAAGCCAGGGTGTTGGCAATGGTAACTTCCATTTCCGCGCCGAAGTTGTCGGGATAGGTGGTCCTGACAATCACGTCGGATCCAAACCGCTGTTCCATAAGGACGGCGGCAAGATACTCTTCCTCCCCTTGGGAGACGGTTCCGGTAATGATGCCGATTCTCCAAGCTTGGTCGCCGGGTTCGTCGTCGCGGCAGCCAATAAAGGCAAGCGCCGTCACAACAGCCAAGGCAAGGACTGCTAATTTCTTCAACATACTGATTCCTCCTATAGAATGGGTGTTCGGTTGCCATGCAACCTCTGCACGTTGCTGTACAGCATATCAAACCGTTTACGATTGGTCAAGTAACCCGCAATGGGCAGGGGCATCGTTAGGTTTTACATTTTTTCGCAAGATTGACGTTTTAGGGGCCGACGAGGACGTTGCAGTCCCGGCACAGGCCGCTGAAGTTCAGGCTGTGGCCCCTTATCTCGTGTCCGTCCATGCCCGCGATTCCGGCATGAAGATCCGGAATGTGGGCGTTTATGTCAAAAATGCGCTTGCAGGAGTCGCAGGTAAAATGGTAATGCTTGTGGCGGTTGTGGTCGTAGTGCGCGGAGCCGCCAAAATTGCCGATGTTTACAAGCTCGCCGGTTTCCGCCATTTGGCTAAGGTTTCTGTAAACCGTGGCCTTGCTTACCGTGGGAAGCTCCGCGACGACGAAATCGAAAACCTGTTCCGCCGTCGCGTGCATGTCCAGCTTTCTTACCGCGTCGAGAATGAGCTGGCGCTGAATCGTTTTTCTTTTCCCGGCCGTAATATCGGCGCTCCTGTTTGCCGTTCCCATAGGCGACTATTGTTTCTCCAGATGTTCCACCAATTCCTCGAAGCCCTTTCTGCCGAAGACAACATCCTTGTCGTTTATTATCAACGCGGGGATGCTCAAAATGTTGAACCTGTCCTTAAGCTCCGGGTAGTACTGGAGGTCCACCATTTCGGCGACCACTCCGTCGTTCAGCGCGCCGATTCTTTGGCAGGCCTGAACGACGTCCGGGCACATGGTGCAGGACAGCGAAACGCCGACCTTCAGGTTCATTGGCTTCAGGTTTTTCGCCTTCGCCAAAAGCTCCTCGGTTATGCTTTGCCCGGGGCCTGCCACATTGTATATTGCAAGCACGAAAGATTCAAGCTCGTGGCCGGCAGGCACCCCGTGGAAGTTCACCCCGGAGTATTTCCCCCCTTCGTCCATCAGCGCGACTACAGGATACAGCTCCGTGTTTATCGCGGATTCAAGCGCGGGGTTTTCGCCCTTGGCAAAAACGTTGACGGAAACGTTGTCGGTGATTTGCGAAAACTCGCCAAGGAACTGCCTTATTCTGCCGGACAGCTTGCAGCCGTCAAGCAGCACCGCGTTCAGCCGGACCTTGGTTTTGCACCGCTCCATGACATAGAGGATCTGCGTTACGGCCTGCTGCGAGAAGAAACCGGAATCGTCTTCCTTTTCCTCCCTTTCGATTTTGATCCCCAGCTCGGCCTTCTTGTGTTCCACATAGTCCCCGATGCCCGTGGCGGCTATCGCGCCGTCGGAGGTGGCGGTAACAAGCTGGCGCAGTCTCTTTGGCCTTATGTCCCCCGCGACATAAACGCCGGGCACGTTGGTCCGCATGTCTTCGTCCGCCAGGATGTAGCCCTGCTCGTCCATCTCGACGTGCCCTCTGAAAACGTCGCTTATGGGTTCGTAGCCCACGAAGACAAACACCCCAAAAGTATTGTCGTCTTTGTTGACACGATAAGCCCAAGTCTGCCCCGTCCGGTTGTCGATGAACTTCGCTTCTTTTACCACCTTGTCGCCCCTGACGTAAAGTATCTCGCTGTTAAACCTAACGTCGATTTTGTCGTGGGCCAGAACGCGGTCGGCGATGGTTTTGGCGCAAGTAAACTCCGGCTCTCTCGCGATTATCGTAACCTTTTTTGCATACCGGGTAAGGAAAATGGATTCCTCGGCGGCAACGAATCCCGCGCCAATAACGAAAATGTCTTTTCCCGAGAAAAGCTCGCCGTCGCAGGTTGCGCAGTAGGCGATTCCCCGCCCGGCGAATTCCGCCTCGCCCTCAAAGCCAAGCTTGCGCGGCCGGGCACCGGTGGCTATAACCACGCCGAGGGCGCGGCACACTTCGTTGAACTTCGTTTTGATTTCCTTAACGTGTTTCGAGAAATCGACTTCGACGACCTCGTCGGTTATGAACTCCACGCCGAAAGCTTCGGCCTGCTGCTTCATTTTTTCCGTAAGGTCTTTGCCGCTTGTAAATGGCACCCCCGGATAATTGACGACGTCGGTTGTAATCTTTATCTGCCCGCCTACATCCGAGCGTTCGATGAGCAGGGTTTTAAGCTTTGCCCGCCCGGCATATATGGCGGCGCTGAGCCCCGCCGGCCCCGCCCCGATAATAATCAAATCGTAAAGATTGCCCATCATTGATCCTGCCTTTGAAGTATGTTAACGATGTTGGCGAACGGGGAACAGTCCAAAGGCCCTCCCCGTCCGCCGGTTTCAATGCGACTTAAAGCTTTCCAACCAGGTCCAGGCTGGGCTTGAGCGTTTCGTCGCCGGGTTGCCATTTTGCGGGGCATACCTGGTCGCCGTGCTTCGCGACGTACTGCGACGCCTGCACCTTCCTGAGAAGCTCGCTTGCGTCCCTGCCGATTCCAAGGGAGTTGACCTCGTAAGCGACAATTTCGCACTTGGGGTTGACGATGAACGAACCGCGAAGGGCGAGCCCCTCCTCGGGAATGAGCACCTCGAAAAGCTCGGAGAGCTTGTGGGTGGGGTCCGCAATCATGGGGTACTTGATCTTCTTGATTGTGGCAGAAGCGTCGTGCCAGGCTTTGTGGGTAAAGTGCGTGTCGGTGGAAACGCTGTAAACCTCGCAGCCGGATTTCTTGAACTCGTCATAGTGGTCGGCAAGATCGCCCAGCTCGGTCGGGCACACAAAAGTGAAGTCCGCCGGGTAGAACACGAACACGGACCACTTTCCTTTCAAGTCCGAACAGGAAACTTCCTTGAACGCGCCGTTCACAAACGCCTGGGCCGTGAACCCTTCGATTTTCTTTCCAATCAGCGACATAGTAACTACTCCTTGATAATAGTGATTCTTGTTAGAAGATACCACTCCGGGGGCGCGGAATCAAGCGGTTTCGCGCGTTTTTTCGAAAATCGGCGTTCCAAAACAAAAATCCCACCCTTTTGGGGTGGGATTTGCCTGCCGCCGGGTTTTGGCTAGGGTTTCTCGATGCACCGGAAGCGGATTACGCCGTCAATCAGCTTTAGCCGCTCAAGAACGCCGTCCGGGATTTTCTGTTCGGTGTCAATGATGTTGTAGGCAAAATCGCCCCAGTGGTGGTTGATGAGGTCGGCGATGTTGATGTTCGCGCCGGCAAGAATCGTGGTTATCTGTCCCACCATGTTTGGAATGTTTCGGTTCGACACCATGAGACGATACGGCACGCGCTGATCCAGCCTGCAGCGCGGATAGTTCACGGAGTTGAGAACCGCCCCGCTTTCCAGGAAGTCCATAAGCTGCCTTACCGCCATGGTGGCGCAGTTGTCCTCCGCCTCGGGAGTGGACGCGCCAAGGTGGGGAACACAGATCGCGTTTTTGCAGGCGAGCAGCTCCGCCGTGGGAAAGTCCGTGACGTAGGCCGAAAGCTTTCCGGAGCCCAGCGCGCGAATCATGTCCGCGTCGTTGATGAGCCCCCCCCGGGAAAGGTTTATGACGCGCGCGCCTTTTTTCATGAGCTGAAGCTTCTCGGCGTTCAGAAGGCCCTTTGTGGTGTCGGAAAGCGGCGCGTGGATTGTAAGGTAGTCGGCCTTGGTGAGCAGGCTGTCGAGGGAGTCCGCACGGGCGACCGCCCTGGAAAGACTCCACGCGGCATCGACCGAGATAAAAGGATCGTGGCCGATTACGTTCATGCCAAGCGCGACGGCGTCGTTTGCAACCATCACGCCGATGGCCCCAAGGCCCACAACGCCGAGGGTTTTGCCCCGCAGCTCCGGTCCGTCGAACTTCGCCTTTTCCTTTTCCACAAGGTCGGGAACCTTGTCCGCCTCGCCGGCGATTGAAGCCGCCCAGTTGATTCCCCCGAGTATGTTGCGGGAGGCAAGCAGAAGCGACGCGATGGCGAGCTCCTTTACCGCGTTGGCGTTCCCCCCGGGGGTGTTGAACACCACGACTCCCTTGTCGCTGCACTTGGCAATGGGAATGTTGTTGACTCCGGCTCCGGCGCGGCCAATGGCAAGAACGGAATCCGGTATTTCGACGTTGTGAAGATCCGCGCTCCGCACCAGAATGGCGTCGGGGTTGGGGATTTCGCTTGCGATCTCGTACATGTCCCTTGGGAAAAGCTCCAGTCCCAGCGGGGAAATCTTGTTCATTGTTCTGATACGAAACATTTTACGCTCCTTGTTCGAAGTTTTCCATAAACCGGATGAGAGCCTGCACTCCCTCCGGGGGCATGGCGTTGTAGATGCTGGCCCTCATGCCTCCCACCAGCCTGTGCCCGGCAAGGTTCACCAAACCCGCGGCCGCGGCTTCCTTTACGAAACGGGTTTCAAGCTCCGCCCGCTTTTCCGCGTCTTCCACTTTCGCCACAAACGGAACGTTCATCAGGCTGCGGAACGGTTTTTCCACCGGCGAGGCGAACAGCTTCGAGCTTTCGAGGTAGTCGTAAAGCCTGCCGGCTTTTTCCGCGTTCAGCTTGGCAATCGCCGGAACGCCGCCGAGGTTTTTCAGCCACTCAAGCACCAGCCCGACCATGTAGATCGCAAAGCAGGGGGGGGTGTTGTACATGGAGTTTTCCCCGGCAAGCACGTCGTAGCGCAGCATGGAAGAGGTTCCGGGACGGGCCTTGCCTATCAGATCCTCGCGGACGATGACGACGGTTACTCCGGCAGGCCCAAGGTTTTTCTGCGCGCCGGCATAGAGCAGGCCAAACTTTGAAACGTCGAGCGGCTCGGAAAGGATGCAGCTTGAGATGTCCGCCACCAAGGGCACGTCTTTGGTGTCCGGAATTTGCGCCCACTTGGTTCCCACTATGGTGTTGTTCAGCGTGATGTGGTAGTAGGAGTCGTTAGGGGTCGCGGCCGGCGCGTCGGGGATGTAGGAATACGCGCGGTCTTTGGAGCTTGCCCGAACGTCCACGTCAAAGGCGGCATACTTCTGCGCCTCCTTGATGGCCTTGTCCGACCAGATTCCGGTGTCGATGTACACGGCTTTTTTGCCCTGCTCGCCGGGGGCCATGGCAAGGTTGAGCGGTATCATCGCAAACTGGAGCGAGGCCCCCCCTTGCAGAAACAGCACCTTGTAGCCGGAAGGGATTTCCATAAGTTCCCTTAACAGGGATTCCGTTTTTTCGAAAATGGGCTTGAAGTCCTTTGACCTGTGGCTCATTTCCATTACCGACTGGCCGGTACCGTTTGCGTCGCACATCTGCGCGGCGGCTTTTTCCAGAACCTCGACAGGCAAGATCGAAGGCCCCGGAGAGAAGTTATAAACACGCTTCATGCTGTTCCTCCTGTGTGGAATTTTTGCAGGGAAAATTTCCCATATTCACTGACAAACTTCGCAGCTCGTCAACGACATACACATTGCGCACCGCCACTTCCGGCGGCAGCCGCAGCACCACGGGGGCAAAGTTCAGTATGCCCCGAACCCCCGCCGCGACGCATTTTTCCGCAACTTCCTTGACGGCCCCGGCTGGAATGCAAAGCAGGGCGATCTCGATTTCGAAGCGGCTTATCACCTCCGCCATTTTGTACGCCGGGTACAGCGGCACGGCGGAGGCAAGTATCTCCACGCGGTTTACGTTTGCGTCGAAGCCGGCGGCAAGCTCGAACTCGGCAAGCTCGGGCGGGGTAAAGCCAAGGTACGCGGAACCAAGCCGGCCCAGCCCCACTATGCAAAACCTGCGGCGGCGATCCAGCTCCAAGGCTTTCCGGATCAGGGGAACGAGCGTTTCCGGCTCGTAGCCGGAGCTGCCGCCGAAGGCCCCGCCCGCGGCTTTGTCGATTGCCTTTCCAAGAAAGGAAATATCCTTGCGAATGGTATCGCGGGACCACCCGGTCAAGTCCTCCACCTGCGCGGAGGTTATCATCCCGCCGCCGCCGGCCTGGGCGTGTTTTTCGAAGATGCGCATAAGCTGCAAAAGCCGTTCCCGCGCCGGTTTTGGAATGTCGGTCATGAGCCTCCTGTGAAATACTTCACAACCAAGGTAGCGGATTTTTGTGGGAGTGTCAAGCTGGGGCACGGCGGCGGGCCGGGGCAAGCGCTGTTGCCTGATTGGGATTCCCCAAAATGCCGTGTGGGGTTCGTATAGATCGTTTCAACGCGAGCTGATATAACCAACGGATGAACCGGGAAGAAAAGAAACGGCTAGTCTGGGTGAAGCTGTACGAGCAAACCAAGGATGCCGGATTAACATGCAGAAGATGCGGAATATCCAGACCAACATTGCGCAAGTGGTTTCGACGGT
>Ga0209755_10006207_pt1 | contig 13320 bp, 6 predicted proteins | sample TergutCo191P1_FD_187301 | JGI IMG/M metagenome (GOLD analysis project Ga0209755, IMG submission 187301) | Cornitermes sp. P1 segment gut microbial communities from Petit-Saut dam, French Guiana - Co191P1 (SPAdes) (version 2) | ecosystem: Host-associated > Arthropoda: Insects > Digestive system >... | reverse complement strand
TGCATTTTATATATTTATTCAACAAATATAGGTTCCGAATATTTTAAACATGGTATATACTCTCCGTTTTTTCCTCTTCAAAATGAAGTTTGTTTCATAATTCTAACAAATTTGGTTCCTGTATTATTCACATTTTATTTACAGGGTGTGCTAAAATTAAAAAAATAATTCCGGTGCCAAAAGGTTAATTTATCACTTCTTTAAATAGAAGTCTTAGGGACATTTTTCTGTTTTAAAACTTAATCCTAATTCGTTTAGTATTTTGTTGAATTTTTTAAAATTCAAACAGAACACATTTGAAAAGTTTGTGTTTACTCTCATTGTTTATGATTTCACTGTTGAAGTGGGTGTATGTAAGAACTGTATCAGCAATTGAAATTCCTATGCAGACAGTACTGTTCTTGAAGGTTTGAATCTTCTGGAGTTTTATGCCTTGTTGATTGGTTAGAAGTAATATTTGTTTATAAATGAAAGTGACATAACATTCCCAAAGGCTTCAACAGCATAGCTTCTTAGACCCTGGAATGTAATGGACATATTTTTATCATCTTTGACTGCACTAAGGGAGCTCTCATTGCCACAGTGAGGAGCTGATTATCATAAGACTCTTGAATGCTGTTGTGTTTAACTTTTTCTAATCCCGACAGCTATATCAGATAGCATAAGTCTAATGCTTGTCTTAAACTTGCACAGCGTTTGAAATTGTGGTTGTTTAAATTTTCAAACTAGATGGTGAATGTGACAGGAATTGTGTGTGCACATGCGTGTGTGCATATATGTGTGTGTGTGCACGTGCGCGTGCGTGCGCTTGTCCCCACACAGGATTCTGGGAAATGTTTGTAGCTCACACAAATTTTTAACTCTGTTAATTTTTGACATTGATTAAGAATATTTAAAAGTTACATCCAGTAATGATTTCATGCAGAATAAAATTATCAGTCTTTTGATACAGACCTTACTATCATTTGCAAGAAAAGAAGAAGGATACTGTACATAACCTGGAAATCTCTTGATGTGCAGATGTATTACCTGCTCAGTTTGTGACTCGATGACTAACTGTAAGAGGGGACTCAACTAGCGCTAATGGAGTTCCTCCACACACTTCCTAGTACTTGCAGTAAGTGGCCAGTCCAGCTATGTACTGGTAGAAATCAATGGGACTGAACATGACATGGGAACATTGCTTGAACACAAAATTGATGAGCTCAGTATATTATGTTTAAAAAGTCACTTTTATAGAACTGGTTGGTTGTAACTAATTTCAGTGACCAACAGCTTCTCACTCTGTTGATAACCATTAATTTTACATATCATGAAGTAGTCACAAGTAGTTATTGTTACAAAAAGAAACAGTTAGTGGCCACTTCTTATTCTTATTGTTAGAAAATGGCACTTTTGCTTCCTAGAATCAGCGTGCAGTTTAAAATATCTCTTTTTTCATTACTGGTCTGCTTTGAATTAATTTCAGATTTTGAAGCTTATTGTCAAATTTGTATTAAAACAGGGTTGAAGGTGGACCATTTGTAATATTTTGTTTCATGCTTTCTGTGGTTTGACAGCCCTCAACTTTAATAAATTGCAAGTTAGATTACAGACCTTGAAGGAAATGAAACTGGAAGCTTGTAGCTTTTCTTTACAGCTGACATGTATTTCGTCTTTAATCTAAGCACAACCTAGTTTTGTTTGGTCATAGTTATAATAGCGTCATTTCATAGCATAGCTATATCTGTTATCATGTTTTTTTGTGTGTTAACAAGTTTGCAACTAAAAAAACATGTTGGGTTATTTTTGTCCCAAGTGAAAGCACATTTCTTAATTAAATTTCATATTTCTTAAAAATATAATAATATACCACCTGTAGGGTCGCTGTCTTACTTGTCATGGGTATTTGATGTGTCGTTCTGTCAATTGTGTGTTGTAGTATCAGGCTATATATACATCATTGTGGCTGGTCTTTTCTTAAGACTGTGTTGTGATACACATACAACAATTGGGAACCAAGGTCTTCAATATTGAAAAGATCAACTCATATTTAATTTACAACAAAGAGAATGGTTAATTTCGTGACTGCATTCTACTACAGCTTCTCAGAAACATGACACATTTATCCATGTTTATCCTGAGGCATATGTAGATGATATTTTTGTTACATAACCATCAGGCTTAGAATTTTCCCTATATAGAAACACTTGGACTTACTAATGGGAAGTAACAATCACAGGTAGATAATAAATCTCTTCTGTTGGTCATATTGAATGTAATTGTCCATTTATGTCTTGAAATTAAAATAATTGAAGAAATAATGTAGGGTGACAGATGTGTTCTTTTGCCTCTGAATTACTGTATTGCATTATTTGTTTCACTGAAACAGTCTAAAATGCAGTTACAGAGTTTTAGCCTGCCTATCATGTCATGTTCAGCCGCATTGTATTCGCCTGTTTATGGCTGAAAAGTGACAGACTAGAATCTGTGTACCTCTGCACTTCCATCACCATGCAGTCCCGTGAGCATCTGTGCATTTTCATGTATAATATGGCAGACAGTTGAATGAATAATTCTCGACTGATTTCTCCTTACCTGGTATGCTGGTATGCAATTTTTATGAAGGAGTGTTTTGCGAAGCTGAAAGTAAACCTTATAAGAATTTATTTTTTGGTATCTGTTATGCATTCACTGCATAAATTGAATACAAGTAACATATTTATGAGTAAATTAAATGTTGTTAACCTTTGCTGCAGTTTGATTTAGAATCATTAATATTCCTGTCTCATACCTAAAAGTTAAAGTCTACAACAGAGTAGTTTTGTTTACTTGTTCACTGTAGTTGTGACGCTTGATCTACAGGAATGAAAGCATGTAGGTTAAGGGTGTTTGAGAATGTAAGGAGGGGGGAAGTTACAGGAGTCTGGAGAGTATTGTTATTGTTTATGGAGAGTTCTGTGATCGTTACTGTGTAACTGGATGAACCAGGCCTCCATAAGAAAGCAATGGGGAATTGTCTACCTCATTTTCAACTTCCATGTACTCTCTTTCCAATTGGATCCCTGTCCATATGTACATACCATTTTTTATGTGTCGTGTGTGTGTGTGTGTCACCCATCTCATCTCCCTTGATTTGGTATCCCAAATTAGTCTACACCTGATGTTCACATTTGTTAACAACTTGCAAAAAAAAATTTGGTTTTGTCTAAACTAGGTACACTGTTCATAAAATGGGAGTCAAAAAGTTGCATATGCACAGTTTATGTTACTGCCTCTGTCTGTTTTTAGTGGTATGCAAGAATACAACAAATATGTGTTACATAATTTTAAATAATGCTAGTCAATGAACCTTTATTCTTGGATAATGCATTGCCTATTCTGACATGATAAATATTTCAGAAAAACAATCCTTACTGTTCTCTTCAGAAGTGTGATATGGCATAGTTTTTATTCTTACCTTTGACATATTATCAGAATTAATGTATAAGGTTCATTTTCTTCCATGTTACCATTATTCAGTTTTCACCAGCCCCCTGTTGTGTTCATTCTGGTTATAAATATTACCTATCACCCTGCTCTGAACCACCCTTAGTCTGTTCTTCCCTTTCATATACAAGACCATGTTTCACACCCATGCAAAGCTACACTTAAAATTATACGTGTGACATATTTTTTGGTATCAAATGGGAAGACAAAAGATGCTGAACAGTACGGTAGCAAGCATTTCCCAAAATTTATTTGTTCTTCATGTCTTTGTGAATGCAATTTTAATTCGTTTGCAATAACTTGAGTGATCACCAATTACTATGGTGGTAAAATCAACAGAATGAGATGGTTGGGGCATCTAGCACACACAGATAAGATATGAAGTGAATACACACTACTTATGGGAGTAGACTTCTAGGGAGATAGTAGAGTAATGTTAAAATGGATCTTCTGGAAGTAAGAATGTATGATGTGGACTGAATATGGATATGGTCGAATGGCAGGCCTTTGTGTATGTAGTAAGGGACCTTTGGGTTTTACAGAATCTAGAGAATTTCTTGACTGTCCAAGCATCTTAATTTCTTAAGCGGACCTTTCTGTAGAGTTAGTTTTTTAGTGAGTGGCTATCTTTAAAAGATTTAGTTGGAAAAATTGAGTGCATTTGGAACAGAGTGATTTTAAATGCTGGATGTAGATGATTTTTGATGCCATTAACTGTGGAGCAATACCTCACAGCAGATAGTGCATACAAATCATTGAGGTTATTAATTAATTAATTTTTTTCACATGTTAAAGTAGATGGATGTTTTATTTGCTTGGTCGAGTAAGTTTAAATATTAAAATCTGTGCCTTAGAAGGAATAGCTTATACCATGGGCATATTTCTTTACTGAATATGCATATGATATCATGCACAGTTGCTCACTGGATTATTTTTCAGCTGAAATTGACTGCAAATTTACCCCTGTTTGAAAAGGAAGAATTCTTTCCTGTGAATGGAAATTTTTGTTTGCCCTTTGGTAGAAAATACTTGGAATGTTGGTTCTTTCTCCATACCCCTCTTCACTTGCTGACCTCCAGAGTGAGTACTGTAGAACATGTTTCCCTCATCTTCATCCCAACTTTACACTCAGACACACACCCCTGTTAGAAATCTTACACTCTTTAGCACACTTGAGATTAACTGCATTCAGATAAGTGAGGCCTTGCTAAATTGCCAAGCAAACTGATGGCTATAAATCAGATAACTGATGTTTGTCAGCTTTCTTTCTATGTGTAAGAATTATTCTGGCAGAATGAAATTGTAGTGTCATACTGACCCACAGTTACTAGATGCAGAAACCTCATCAGGTTTCAGATTATGACCTCATTTTTGAGGTGACAGTAATAACAAACCTGTAAAATGATTGACACGAGATCTTCTAAAGGAATGTTTCAATGGAGAATAGCAATGCCCTTCACTTTTGCCTTAGAATGCAGCCTTGACCCCATCACACAAAGTGGGGAACATCTTTCTCACGTGGAAGTACAACCATGCTTGCTGCATGTGAGCTCTGTTTGTTACGTTTATAATGGTTTTACTGGGCCTTTGGAATGAAGAAGTGCTGTATTTAAGACCAGTATTTTCTGAAGCATGTACTGTTTGAATTATTTTGTAGTGTATGTCTTTGTCAGAAGAGGAAAATATGGTAACCTTGGCCTTCAAGTTAGCTTGTGTTTAACACTTGTTTCCTCTTATAATTATATGATGTATGTTGTTATTTCATAGGAACTTAAACGCTAAGCAAGGAAATGTGATGTTTGTATCAGTATCATGTCATTAAACATGTACTCCTGAGAAATTAACTGTAGTAATTAATATTAGAGTTTAGTTTTTGTCTTCAGCTGTCCGCACTAGGCACAAGTGAGCATTAATGGTATGTTTCACTACATATATTTGAAAGGTTACAGAGGTGTAACTTTGTTTCCATTCCAGTTTATTTGTAACATAAGGGATTCACATTATGAACTCACTTCCCTCATTTGAATGTTAACCTAGGGGTACACAAATATTTGAAAACTGTAGAAGCTACCTGAAAATTCCAAGTGTCAGAAGGGTGACATGCGGCAAGTTCCATACTGAAGATATGTAAATAATAGGCACTAGTGTACAAAATTTAGTCATTATGGTGACCTGGTGCACAGGATTTTTGCACCCTCTCTTAACCTCTTAATCTTTTCTGAAATGTCATATGTAATATTGATATTTTTTGAACATGAGACTGCAAGTATTACAAAGTTTAAGAGACTAAAAATCCCCACCATGAATTATCATCATATTTTTCCCATTTTTCTGCTTGGAACAGCAGTGCATGTTATTAGCATTCCCCACCTTTCCAGTCAGCCATCTGTGTGCATGAAAGTGGTCTTTCTGGTTGCACTTCCAGTGATACATTATCACTGATATTCTGTGAACAGTCTTCAGTTGTGCATTTTTAATATGTATCTTTTTAACATTAGCCCACACAAAGTACAGGATGTTGCAGTCTGCCTGTTTGGCTGTAGTAGTGGGCAGATCTTGGAAAGTGTAGTTTATGTTTTGGTCTTTTGTGTTCATACCTTCCAGAAAATAAATACTTGATGTTCGCAATGTAAGTGGATGTGTGAAGGCTGTGAAGAAGGAGAACAGTAATACATAATTCTCTATAAGGGACTGCATATATGTGTATAATGTATCATATTATTATATTATATATTATGAGTTCATGGTCTTACATGCATTTGTAGTAGGAACATATTTGTGGCTGTACCTATGAGTAATACATGAAGCTTCAAAACTGCTAAGATACAAAGTACTTATAATGAGAACATAATAATTAGTTTTTGGTGTCAAATATTTCTTTTAACATCTGTTGACAGAACTGCTTTCTGTGTGTATTTGTTTAGATATATGAAGTAACAGTAGAGAACCAGGAATTTGTTCCAATTTTTTATTTCAAAAAGCTGTCAAAACAATAATAAGTCAGTATGATGGCTAAAAGTGTATGAATTGGACCGTTATGGAAATTGTTAAGTTCAGGATGATGTCAGAAATCTCATTCTTAATTACAAGGTGCTGAAGAATAGTATAGTGACTGGCTACGGGGTGGATGACCAGGGTGAATTTCTGGCAAAGGCATAGATTTTTCTCCTCATTGCTACACCCATATCGATCTTGGGGCCCACCCATCCTCCTGTGCAGTACGTTCTGGAAGCTTTTCCCATTGGAATCAAGCAGCTGAGGCATGAAACTGACACCTTCATCCAGTACTGAGTTTAAGAATTTGCGGAGGTAGAGCTGCGCTCCCCCATTTGTCTTTGTGACATGATATTTAATTTTTACAGGGTCAGCTTAGCCTCTGCTTGACAGAGGTGCTTAAATAAGGTATTTTCATTTGTGCACTTCCAGTCTGCAAGAGATGGTTTAGTCAGCATGCTTCACAAGTCAAGCAGGGTGGTTTAGCAGTACTTGAGGCTAGCAGTCATTGGTTTAAAGGATGAAACCTAAACTCGAATCATGGTTCAGTGGAAGCGATTTTAAAATGAAGCTCAGATAGCTGGATTTGTGACTAGGAGAATTTGATTGTTAGATACTGTCTCGGGTTTCCGTTGTTATATGTGCACTTGTTCAGAAAGTCAACTGGTTTGTTATTTGTCAGAGCTAAGAGAGGAAACAGAAAATGTACCATCATTTTCTTTCCCCCAAAAATAGCAGTTTCAGAATTAAAGAGGTGTTAGGAACTGGAACCTTAATAATTCATCTCACGTAACACAGTTTGACTTTATTTTCTGATACAGTATACTGTTTATAAACCATGTTCTTAACAAATTCTTTATATTATCTTATATGAACATTTCCCATCTGTTGGTAGTTAATATTCAGGTCTTGTTATCTTTTCTTTTGAAATAACTGTGCAGGTCAACTTTTTTGATCAGGTTTTAATGTACTTTCATACCATATTTTATTATCGTAAGTTAATCTGTGTAGAATTAAAACCCTGTTGGTTATAGCGTATACCAGGCCTGCTCAACTTGTAGCTTCCGTGCAACATGTTGCCTGTCTTTAGAGCCGAGATAGAACACTGTATCAGTTTTGAAACTTGCGAGTATGGAGACCTACATTTCCTTACTTACCAACTCCATGGAACAGGGTCCTTCTTGAGAAGCTGACCAGTTTCAGCTAGTCAAGAAATTCCCTGAATTTTATGGAATCCAAAGGTTCACTACCACGTTTACAAATGCCCACCATCTGTCCTATCCTGAGCGACACCCTAGGCTAGGTTGTGAATTATGTTTTGCAGATTGTTCCTGTTATTAGTATATTTTGATCGTACATAATGTGTACAAATATACACATGTAAATTTATGTGATTTACCAAATTGTGTTTCTACACAGGAGACGTAATATTGACGTAATATTTTAAAATGCATTTTTGTATTTTCTTTCTGTCCTGGTTTGTATCAGATATTCAAATTTAATCTACAGTTTGTTGTTTTAAAAATGTTATTTTTAACACAGTTTGTTAATGTGGCATGTTTATTATTGCAGTACTGTAAATTGTGTAAAGGTTGCCACAGTGGTTGGATGATGTTAATGAGATGCAAGTGTTTCTAGTTCAGTGAAATATGTAATTGTTATTCAGCTTCTCTGTTGGGGAGGTGTGAAAAGAACTGAAATTTTTCAGTCTTAAGGAAGGTGACCAGTGCTCGGAGAGCATAGGGCATGATTGAAGGCCAGAAGCTGCAGTCAGTGATATTACAGTTGTGCAAGTTGATAGGCTTGTAGAGGATTAGCAGAGAGAGAATTTTAGTGCATGTATTAGCATTATAAATGGGCATCATTGTTCTAGTGTTGATGCCACAGTCCCTAATGACCTGTGATTCGTTACAAATCAGCACATGATAGTTGGCATCAGAGCAAATGTCATGTAAGTTCAAATTTTGGCAGGTGTGAAGGAAGAAGTGAGGTGTTCTCAGACAGTCATAACCTCTGATGAGACACACATCCTTTACTTTAGTAGTGAAAAAAAAGTGTCCCAAATATGGAGTGCACACACGCCTCCATCAAAAGAACTATGGCAATGTCAGCAGGCAAGGCACTAACCATTGTGTTTTGAAGTGATGTAGATGTTATACGTGTGGATTTTTGGAAAGGAGGCTGTGCTGTAATGCTGGGTACTGCTGCAGTATTCCGAAAATTTGACCTACAGGAGAAGCAACCAAGTTTTCTGTCTAAAAGCATTTGTTTTCTCTGTGACACTGCTTGTTGACGTGGAGTAATTTGATGCTGAATACACTGCACACATTATTGTGGGGTGCTTTTCTCCATCCTCTTCTTTTTTCCTGGCTTGTCAGCCTATGCTGCCAAAAGAATGCTGCAAAGGCAAAAAATTCATGTTGAATCACAAAATGATTGCTGACTGCAAGTTATGACGAGAAAAACAGAAAAATTGCTTTGAAACTGGATTATGCTAACTTCCTGAGTACCAGAACAAGTAGAGGGAGGGGAGACAGAGAGAGAGAGAGAGCAAGAGAGAGCATACCTTAAAAGGAGACTGCATTATTACTTAATTGTGTTACTCGCAGGATTAAACTGTAGGCACCTCTTATACATATTGAAACTTGTACCATATTACTATTGTTTGTACCTTATGGATCTGTGATACTAGTACCCCACAGAATCCATAATCCTGCTGTTTGCAGACAGTAGCATATTTAAAATAATATTGCTGTTTTGCACTTAAGATTCCAGATAATTCAGTAGTCATGCTTTACGTGACAGACTGATGCAGAAACCGTATACTTAATATGTGTCATAACTGTTGCCTATTTTCAGTCCTCCAATCTTTTCCAGGCTTTGTTTTTTGAAACACGAAATAAAACTATGAAGTGCAAGAAATGGAAGTAACTAAACCTGAAGTCTGTGTTCTCTTTTCTGAACACATCCCTCAGATGTTGATGATGCTCATTTTCAGTTAGTGATGTATATTTATTGTTAGACTTTCTTTGAAAGTAATTAAATATAGTAGTGGTATTGTTTTAAACCTCTTTTTGTTTATGTTAATTGAACTGTCTTGTTGTATGCAGTGTTGGTGAGCTCAGTGTCAGTGAGTCGTGCTCGGTCTGACCCCACAGTGGTTGTACCAGGGAGTGGGCACCATCACAGCAGTTCAGGCTTGGGAGCTCTTTACAGCAGCTACACACAGAGTGCAGCCACACAGACAGCAATGGAGTGTGAAAGTCTCCCACCAACAGCCACCACAAACTTGGCAACCTCTGCTGTTGCTCCCCCTCCACGCCCTATGCACTTCCACCACGGACATGCACACCATCGGACCTCCCGTTATCAGCAGCAGCAGCGGTCTGGGGGTCTCCTTCCCTCATACGCACCTTCATCCTTGCCTCTGGAATTAGTTGGGCATCAGCCAGGGTTGGAACATGCGGTAGGGAGCTTTATGCAAGCTGGACCTAGCTTGGACTGCACCCAAACTGGTAGTCTCGACCTTCCCCTTGTGTCAGCAACAGGGGGCTTCTATCCTGCTGCTGCTACGGCCTATGGTGCTCCCTCCAACCCCATTGGCTACAACTTCACAACAGTGATGCCAGGCACAGGGAGTAGTCTTGCGGACTCAGCAGCAAGTAAGTTGGGGAGGCAAGGTTCAAGTGGGGGTCCTGGTCCCACTGGGCAGAGTAGCAGTGACAGAGAAGACAGTCCCATGATGGGGGTATGTGTACAGCAGAGTCCTGTTGCCAGTCATTAACAGTGACTGGACATCTAGGTTTGCGTGCTCGATTGCTTGCATAACTGTATTGGGGATGGAAGCAAACTGGGCCATAAACATTGTTTGTTATCATATGTTTTAGGGAAATGATTATTTCAAAGAATAAACTGAAGTTGTGGCATTCCACAAAAGCAGCAGTAAAGATGTTTGTGTGATCTTGTTTAAGACAAGTACAGCGTCTTGAATTGTTGACTAAGTGATTTTCTACTTTGGGTCTGTCTGTGTGTGTTTTTAAGTCTATTAAAACAAAAGTAAAAGAGAAAAATGAAAGAAGTAATGGCTGTAATGGCTGGTTTTATTGAACCTTTTTCAAATTTAAAGCATTTAGGTAGCCACTGGAACTGGAGATTTTCTGATTTTCTTTCTTTTTTTAATCTTGAATTGTTTGCAAATGTATGCTCAGAAAATTATGTGCTGAAGGAACTGTATATACCTGATATGTCATCCTCAGTTGCCTGCTAATAACACCACAAAAGTGAGGTAAATACCTGTTAATGAGCATTTAATTGACAAAGGTTTCTGACCTGAAATTTTTTTTTAATAATATTTGGATATTAAAATCAGGTTATGCATCCACAGCAGTAAAATATTATTCTGTGACTGGCATACAAAACACAACAGTGCGTTATATAGAATGGTGCAAAAGTCACATGACATGAGTGGCAGCATGTTAAAACTGATTGTCATGTGATTTTTGTGCCCCTCTGTATGTTATTTCTTGTAAAGGCTGTATTTTCTTCTAATCATCGGCAGTCAATATTTCTGTCTCATGACTCATTCCATAAGCATACCCCTACGCTGAAATCTTCTGAAGTTTTTAAGAATGAACGACATGTTTTATTGATGTATTAACTTTATAAGTTTCACATTTAAACCATTAAGGGTTAAAAAAATCAGGTATATGATAAGATTATTTTTAGTCTTTTACATTATGCTTCTGGTTGTGCAAACAATGAATGTGTTCATTTAAGTACTGGATAACTGAAGTAAAGTTGAAGCATATAGCCCACTTAATGTTAAGAAAGTACACATTTTGAACAAGGGTAGAAAATACTGCATCCGGAGAATAAAAAAATGCCTCTCCTGTTTTGTATATCTCATGTCACATTTGTTGCCTGCCTTTGTCTTCAGCTGCCTCGGCTTTTCCTTTCAAACAGTGTCTGTTGCCATGTGAGTGGTAATAGTTCTGCCAAGTCAAGATGAATGTGAGTTGCAGTAGTTTCAGTGGTGTATTGTATCCACTGGCTAAATTGTTGTGTTAAGTATTGGTAAACAAATTGCAATTGTTAGAATACTTGAAATTCAGGTTTCTTTGTAGAATTTATGTAATGCTGTAGATTCAGAATGGAGATGCTTATAAGTTTTTAACACACTACAGTTGTGGCCTGAAAAATTTGTCAGACATTGTATAGTACATTAATAATTTGAAAAGAAGTTCTGAGTAAAAATCGTAAAGCCGACTTCCTTGTTGCAATCCTACATATATTGAGTTGTGCGTGCTTTATTTAGCCACTTTAAATTTATAATCCATCAGGAAACTCAGTTGAATTTGTGAACAAACACTGGACATACATGGATTTTCATCAGATTGGATCCTAGTCATGTCAAATTATTATTATTATTATTATTAAGTTCTTGTTTACAAACACAGACGAAACAAGCAAAATACTTATTTACATACTACATTAGGACACATCATGGTATAAAACTGGGAATAATGTACATTCTAAGTGTGCTAGTTGGCTTTCTGAAGAACCAGATTTACTACAAACTAAATTTGCTTCAATGGCCCACTGGTGGAAGGACAGTTTTTAAAGTCATTTGAAGACCAGTAATGTCCATGGAAGGTGAGCAAGATTGAACCCCCCCCCAAAAAAAGTGTGTATTTGGTGTCTTCTCTTACTTAAATTGTGTAAATTAGAAGATTACAAACATCAGCACAGTTGTAGTTGTTACTGTTCCAGTAGGAAAAATCCATTAGAGCAAAGGTAATTAAATCCCATACTACAGATTTGTACTCTGATTTAGGTCTAACAACTGGAAAAATATAAGACCACTAAACTACCGCCTCTCACATAATTTGTAAATATTTATTTCAATAAGTTTATTTTGTCAGATGCTCAGAAGTGATGTATGTTTTGAACAGGTGTCATGTAAGGGCAATTTCATCCCTGTGTACCTGTTAAAATTGCTCCATCTGTCTGTACACACGTAACAGTTAGAGACCTGCTGAATACATTGTCATGCTATCTGGTATTGAAAATTTTGCAAAAAAACTGTCATGCCCTTTTAATTTTCTTATAGATTGGCTAGAATTTTGCGACCACTTTCCATGAAGGTGTACTTGTATTCTGTATGTGTGTGTGTGTGTGTTCGTATGTCAGTATTCATGCTTTGCACACATGCACAGTTCCTACCAAGTACAGTTGTAGCACTGTTAGTTGGGTATGGGGTCTCTACAAACTGTCTGGAACATTATATTTGTAGAAGAATAAATGTGCCATAGTGTTGTAGTTATGGCTGTGTGAGCATTTCATACTTTTGTTGTTTGTTTATTTTTGGTTGTCATCATTGCCATGTCTTCACCAGGTTCAGTTTTGTTGGAGTTTTTTGTATCTGTTTACCTCTTTCACAAACAGGAAATAATTTCTATATATATATATATATATTAATTTTAATTCGGTATGTCAAATTTCATTTACCCTTGGAATTCAGAAATTGTCGGTACACTTCCAGCTGTGTGTCAGGTGTTAGTTCGGAAACTGTTTTGATAATTCTGCTTGAAATGAAACTTTCAGGACTAAAGTGGCACAGACTTGCTTTACTTTGTCCCTAAATTTAGTCTGTTCTTAAGATTTACCGGTGTAATTCCTACTGTTTATATTTGCAACATTTTTTTCAGTCCTTTGTTGGTTATCTGTGTGTTCTGGTTTTGTCTTTTCTTCTGGTGGCAAGCCATGAACATGGATTTAGTTTTCTCCAAATTTGCTACTAGGCAAACCTCTGTACAACAACTAATAGAGCTTCTGTATGTTTCTTAATATTGTTGTCAT
>Ga0209755_10006206_pt1 | contig 13321 bp, 16 predicted proteins | sample TergutCo191P1_FD_187301 | JGI IMG/M metagenome (GOLD analysis project Ga0209755, IMG submission 187301) | Cornitermes sp. P1 segment gut microbial communities from Petit-Saut dam, French Guiana - Co191P1 (SPAdes) (version 2) | ecosystem: Host-associated > Arthropoda: Insects > Digestive system... | reverse complement strand
AAGTTTGCCGACTTCATAAGTCTGCTGGTCTTGCTTCTAAAATCTTTATCCTAGAATTATTAAGTTCAACTCTAAAGAAATTTTTGGGTTGTGTTTCTTCGTGATTATTCGGTTTTCAAGGTGCAAATATTACTTCCAAAAAACAAGCCCCCGTTCGAGGGGCGAGATGTATCATAGCATGGGCGATTCTTCTTGTCAACGGGTCTTTGGAAAATTTCTCAGGAATTTATGAAAATTTATGTTATAATCCCTCCATGAAAACAGAAGAGGCTTATTTACAAGACGTATTAAAACACCTGCGCGATACTCTACCAGGCCTGGAAGCCCAAAAAGGAGAGGTAGACGGCGATGTTGCTTACGGGCTTAAGCATTACAACGATCTTAACCCAGAGCAATTTAACGCGCTATTATTAAATTTAAGTACCCAAGGGGCTTTGTCGCAGAGATTAGCGCAGAGCCGTTTTGCCTTGCAAAAACCGTATTTTGCGCGGGTAGACTTTACGCCGGAGGAAGAAGCAGAAGAAGTACACTACATCGGCAAAATGACTTTACTGCGCGATACTTCCCTGCTAATCACCGATTGGCGTGCGCCTGTTGCCACGCTTTACTACGAAGGCCGGATTGGACAAGCCGCCTACGATTGCCCGGACGGGAATATAAGTGGTGAAATCACCCTCAAGCGGCAGATTCAAATAGAAAACGGCAAGCTCATAAACTTCACGGATATAGACATCACCACCAGCGACGACTTTCTGCAAGCCGCGCTGGGCGCGAGTAAAGATCGCCGGCTAAAAGATATAGTCACCACCATTCAGGCAGAGCAAAATAAAATCATAAGGGCGCCGCTATTTAAAAACTTAATAGTCCAAGGGGCGGCGGGCAGTGGAAAAACTACAATTGCCTTACATCGTATCGCCTATCTTCTATATAATTACGAGAAAAATCTGCAAGCCAAACATGTAATGATACTAGCGCCCAACCGCTTCTTTTTGAGCTATATTTCGGAGGTACTGCCGGATTTAGGCGTAGAGCAAGTAACGCAAACGACCTTTGCCGATTTTGTTCAAACTTGCCTGGAAAAGAAGTTGAAGATAATTCCGGCTACAAAAGCCGCAAAATTGAAGGGTAGCCTTAATTTCTTTAAGGCGATCAAGCGCTACTGTGCCCATATAGAAAAAGAATGTCTGCCAAGCACAGGCTTTATAGTAGAGGGCTACGAAATCTTCACCCATGAAGCGATTATCGAGCTATACATCAACACCTACAAATATCTGCCCACAGACAAGCGCGTAAAAGAGATAGAAAAGCATCTGTCAAACACCCTCCAACGTGAAATTCCTAAAATAATAAACGGCCTGGAAGCTGACTACGACCGCCGCCGCGCCGAATACAAACAGCAAATGCCAGACGGCGAAAAGCGCCGCGCTCTTATAATAGCCTTGCTAGACGAGCGCGACCAAATTCTAAAGACCATAAAAATCAAGGCCAAAAGCCAGTTAAAGAAATATTTACGGGCTTTCAAACTGCAAAGCCCTTTGGCGTACTATCAGGCGCTATTCGCCGATGTGCGTCTGCTGGAAGAGGTCTGCCAAGGTCTATACACCGACCGTGCCTGCGCTCTTATGGTGCAAGAAACTAAAAAGGGCCTGTTAGAGCCGGACGATCTGCCGCCCCTTCTATGGATGCAGGCAAAGTTATTCGGTTTTGAGAATATGCCGGAAATTAAGCATATAGTAATAGACGAGGCGCAGGATTGCAGTTTGTTCCAGCTTGCGGCGCTTAAAGAGGCTTTGCGCAACGCTTCGTTTACCATACTGGGCGATCTGCACCAGGGGATTCTTGCTCCTAGGGGTATTACAAACTGGGCTGATGCCGCGAAAATTTTCCCGGATATTGGCGAGCCGCTTATGCTAAGGCAAAGCTACCGCACCACGGTAGAGATTATGGACGTTGCCAACCAAGTAATTAAAAAGCTGTACGGGGAAGGGGAAGAACCTGCTGTTCCGCTGGCCGTACCGGTTATTCGGCATGGCGATCCGGTAGAATTTTTAAAATCCGGCTCAATTAAAGATACGATAGCTAAATGGCGGGAAGAAGGTTGCCGTTCTATTGCGGTAATTGGGAGGTCGAAAGAGGATTGCCAGGTATTGCAGGAATCTCTATCCGCGCCGCTTATAAGCGAGTCGGCAGAGGAATATGAGGGCGGGCTTATAATTGTTCCGGCGCATTTGGTTAAAGGCTTGGAATTTGACGGGGTAATTATAACAGGGGAGTACTCTGATGAGCCGTATGACATTAAATTACTATACATCGCGATGACTAGGGCTTTGCATAAGCTGGTAATCTATGAGGGTGCTGTTTGATAGAGGCAGAGCATGGACGCAAAAAGATTATTTGCACCTTTTTAGGAAAGTATGCTAGAATGTGGTTGTCACAAAAAACAGTAGTGACCGTGAGGTGTCGCCAAACACCCCACGGCGAGTGTAGGGATACTCGAACATCACCTATCACACACAGGCTTTCGTCTGCCACTACGCAACCATAGTTTAGCACTGATTCGCCGTTATTTCAAACTCTTTTGCTTTGGATGTGCTGGGATAATGCGTGGCTGTGTTGTGTTTGGGTTGTTGTGGTTTGGTAGCGGAAGAGTGTTTTGTATTGTAAATTATCTGAGGTGTGTAGGTGATGGCAGGTTTCTGCCGTTCTTACACGCCTTTTTTATCGTCGTCGGTATGGTGGATCAAGGGGGAATTTTATCCCCCTTGATGTTGCCTGTAACTGAGCTAAAGTCAAATTACAGAAGAGGAGGAGAAATGTGAAAGAAAAACTGATAGGTAGGTGGCATTGTTATTCGTGGTTACATGATGGTGAGCATATAATGACGTACGTATTTAATGCTGATGGGACTTACGAGTACGAGAATCGACGTTCAGGAATGTATTCAAAAGCAAACTATACCCTAGATGGGAATATGTTTCGAAGGGTAGGGAGTACGTCTACTGAAATTGATTTTAGAGAGGGTAAATTATTAATGTACCTTGGAGAGGGTAGTAATGCTATGTGGTACGAGTTTACGAGGCAATAACATCTGGACTTATAGAAAAGGAGAAAAATATGAATCTTGAACAATTGAACCAGGAGTTAAAAACGATGGAAGATTACGCAATCGAAATGGAGAGCTTCATATTGACATCACACAATACATATACAAAATTCGAAGAAATTGACACAAGTAATATGAAAGATGCTTATACTTTATTTAATAACCTGCAAGAAAAAAGAAATGAAAGCATGAGGTTAATAAATCATCTTGATAGCCTCGCTAATTCTAATAAAAGTTTTTTAGAAGAATCCGGTGAACTTGAACGAGTGATTTCTGCATTAAAAAGAGCTTATGTCGGCGTTACTGCTTGTGACTTAATGAAAAATGATTTGAGTGGCCGGTTAGAGGCACTTATGCAAAAACATGGACATTGACGAGTTTTTAAAAGGAGGCCATACATATGTGTCCGTATTTCAACCCAACAAAATCAGAGTGTAGAGTAACACCATACGATTCAAACGCCTACCAATCAGGCAATAACAAAGAGGACAAATGCCTGAGTAGTAGCAATTGCAAATCCTGTGGAAATTATGAAGCAGTTCAGCGTGGCGATTATAAAATGGAGCGCTAAGCATTAAACGCTAAGGTGTGTGGCTATGTTAGTACGCACCTTAGTTTTATAAATAAGGAGGTCGGCAAATGTCATGGGCTAGAGATAACTTCGGAAACCGCCTATATGAGCGCAGAGGTAATTATATCTGGAACGCTCAAGGCGAGCGCGTATTTGAAATACGTGGAGAGTACGTTTATAACTTAAATGACGAGAGGTTGCTAGAATTCAGAGGTAATTATCTGCACGACATGCAAGGGTATAAAGTTTGTGAGATTAGAGGGGATTATTTTTATGATATGCAAGGTCAGAGGATGGGGATGTTTTATTAGATAGTTTGGAATGGAGCTGATCTTTTTGTCCCTGCGCAGCGCATCATCAAGACACCACACCAAAGTCACACCGTTCTACGGCTCGTCAGTTGGTGACTCACAGTCACCAACTGAAAACTGAAATTTGAATTTTTATCTATGCTATGGCATAATGCCGATAGAAAGATGGTGCGGTTAATGAAGATTGGTGATTATGTTACGATTCAGGCCATTAAAGACCAAAGTGTAGCCCGTTGGGTAGTACTGTCGGACTTTGAATACCGCGACTATGGCGGTATTGAAACGTTAATCATACGAGGTTGCAATAGAACCGCTTAGTGCGGGCGGGGTGTTTGTGGAATGGTAAGCGACAAATAAGCACCAAAAACACAAAACCCCGTACCGCAAGCAAAAACAAAACCCGCCTAGGATATTGATTCTAAGCGGGTTTTTCTATTCAGGCACCATCCGGATTTGAACCGGAGATAAAGGTGTTGCAGACCTCTGCCTTACCACTTGGCTATGGCGCCGACTATTATTTACATCTATAATCTACCATACTAAGCCCAAAAATGTCAATAAGCCGCCCTAGCCGGGAGTGCCTTCATTATCGGGCAATACCTCATCCCTATAGGTAATATATTTTTTCAACCTCACTTTTGAGATTGCACGCCTACCGGGCTATATCATAACTATGCCCATCCTCCAGCATAACAACATTATCATGCATTTCCCTAAAACACCCAGCATTTTCCGTATGTATGGGTATAAGTGCGGCCGGTTTTAAATGCGCTATGGCATATTCCAACTGTTCGCGGTAAACGTGGCCGCTTGCGTGCAGATATTCGATATTCATGCCCAGGGAACGGCAAGTATCTAAAAACTTCTTTGTGAGTACAGTATCTTCGTAGCCCTTCCAAATGGAATATATAAGTGTGGAACCGGCCAGTGGCGAAAGCTTATCTAAGCGCTTTAAAAATTCCCCCATTGTTTGGCGTACCATAAATGTTAAGCTAGTCATTTTCGATATAGCCTCCGCGCCGCAGAAGCTTTGGAAGTTGTTTGCCAAATATTTATAGGAGCGCGGCGTGTCTTTTTCGTTTATATAATGCGGGACAAAGCCCACAGGGTTGTGGATAAGCATATGGGCAATTTTGTCAGTAATAGCTTCCATAAATGGGTCTATTGCCATCGTGCGCCCGCTTTTGCGGCAGGCTTTTTCTATAGCTATAATGCGGTCAATATTTGTGGTGGAGCATAGGACAAATACTTGCCCGTTTGTTTGGCTCATTATACGGGCGGCTTCGGCCTCTACCTCCTGCTCGGTTTTGCCGCTTTTTGCGCCTATGTTTGTTCCTTCGCAGAGAAGAATATCGACATTGTTGAGCATGGGATAATATGCCGGGTCGATGTAATTAAAATCTCCGGTGTATAGCACTTTCTTCTCGTCCGATTCTACAAGGAACATCATAGCGCCCTTTGCGCTGTGTTTAACGCTAAACGGAAGGATTTTTATACCGTCGATGATGACTGTTTTGCCGTGTTCTAAGATTTGCGCAGTGCGCGGTAACGGCGAATTAATGAAGTCGGAAATTATGTTTAGTACCGTTTTTGTTTCACGGCTCATGTATATGGGAATATCGTTGTTTACACGATCAATAAGCCCGCAGTGGTCGGCATGATAGTGGGTTACGAACACGGCATCGTATGCGCTTTCTCCTTGTGTTAGGCCTTCAATTTGTATGGGGTCTGCCGCTTTGGGGCTGTCAAGCGGGGGCAGGTTTCTTCCGCAGTCTAAGATGATTTTTGTTGTGCCGGCGGCAATTTCTATTATGTTACCGCCTATTTGATTTGCTCCGCGATGGATTTTTAGTTTCATGTTTTGGCCTCCTTATAGGATATGGGTAAGCATGTATTTCCGTACTTCTTCCTTTATATCTTGCGGCACGCTTTGCCATGCATCTTCCGTAAATTTAGGCGACTTCCATACCAGACGGGCATAATATGAAATTTCCCATTCCATATCCTCTTTATCAGCGGCTTTTGTTATATATTCATAGCTATGAACCGGCTCGTGCAGTAATCTTGAACCGTTTGTTATGTCATGCTCGTCACGGACAAGCCCGTATTTACCGTTCTTTGAGATAATGCGGAAACTGATACTGCCGTACTGACCGTCCCGGTATGAATTTTGCCTGTTATCCCAAGCCGGGGATTTGTAGTACAGCGGCTTTTGTGTAAGTCCTTTTATAATAATTTCATTACCCGCATTTACTATACCGTACAAACTTTGCCCATCCTCCGAGTTTTCAACTACTGTAAAGCCGCCCCAGCCGTCCCAGTAAATGTCATCCCAGTTATATCCAACATCCGCGTAGTTTGAGTCGTAACCGCTAAACCTCATGTCATGTACTCCCCACTTGCCCCTAACTTCATTTTTAACAAAAAATATGTCATCTTCGCCGTTATTTGCCTGTTTTATATCAATGCAAGATATGAAATCATTGGAATCACAGTTGGGCGTAAGCCATACTTCGCCGTAGCAGTCAACTACTCCGTAGTATCCCATATTCTTTACAATGGCGAAGCACCGCCTAAAATCGCCAGCCCAATCCCACTGTGCAGACAATATAATATTGCCGGATGAAACGCTACAGTAACCCCATTTTTCAATACCGCCGCATTCAAATGAAAAAGGGACATATTCGCCATAGTTATTAGGACAAACATTTGCGAAGTAAAGGGGATAGTAGTGCTTATCATCAATAGTCTTTGTTGGTTTTAAACTCAGCCAGTGCGGTGTAGGTATCAGTACCAAATTATCAATTATTGCCGCTTCGGCCTCAAAGTTAGCGGCATGAATATGGATTTTACATCTTTTTATCATCTTATCAGACCCTCTCCTTTTCAAATTTTCTGTAGTATAACATGGTTAAGATATGCTGTCTGAGATGCGGCGCTTTTAATTTGTCTGTGTTATAATTTTTTTAAGGAGATGGTTTTCGATGAAGAAATTCAAAAGACATTTTTATAAAGCCAGTGAACAAAAAAAACAGATTGCCGCTCTTAAAGGCCAAAAAAGTTTTGAGTTTTTAAAAAGGGACGTTATGTCCGCTACTGTTTTCCCGGCCTTGCGTGAAAATATTATCGACTTTTATTATATGGGTATGCGTTTATGCAGATACGAAAGCGGCAGAATGACTTGGCATAAAAATGCCACACAGCCGAATAGCGACAGCGATTATGAAAATATCAAAAATGAATGTGAAGGGCAAAAAACTAGCGGCAAGCCAAAGGAGAGGGCGGCTCTTTCGCTCTTGTATAAGGAATATTCTCCGTATGCATCTGCCGGATCAGGTTTAATTCTTCTCGATATTGAAGTGGGATTTCCGCGCTTGGCAGAGTTTGGGAATATCCAAATAGATTTGCTTTTTCTGGATAAGGATACGGGGAGCTTGTATTTTATTGAAGCAAAAGATGCCGATGATAAAAGGATAAAAGTCACACCATATAAAAATGAATCGTATGCCGCTTTGTATGCGCGTCTGGAAGTAAAAAATCAAATTGACAAGTATCAGAAAAATTTATCTGCCAGAAAGCAGGAAATAACAGACGCTTACTTGAATTACATAGATGTTATGCAACAGATTTTTGATTGCCGCATTTGCTCGGCAAATCAATTAAGGCTGTATCCCGAGCCTATGCTTTTCGTTTACGGGAAGTTTACGGAAAATGGTGCCTTGTGTTTAGAGGCCTTGCGTTGGAAGCTTGGTGATAATTTGATCGTCGGGGATGGCACGGCAAGCCTGACATATCCCGTCGTCTCCCGGCATAAACATTAAATAAAGGAGGCGGCAAAATGGAAAGGGAATACTATCGGCGGTACACGCCATCCAGACTATACGAAAAACCGCAAGCGCCCGCAGTAAAAACAAACGACTACAGGGAAAAGCTAATCGTACAGGGAATAATCAGCGGGATTATTCTAACAGTAGTGTTATTTTTAAGCGTGGTGGACAATCCTTGGACGCTGGATATGCGTATTCAGCTAGGCCAAGCCATATCGGGCCATATTTCGGCAGAGCAAGTGGCTGGTCAGCTTCGCGTGGTTTTGGGCGGCGAAACGGAAACGAGCCAGTTACCCGCAGAGCCGCTAGAAGCCGCCCCAAGCGGTCGCATTGATGAGGACATTCTAAGGGAACTCGGCATATCAGAAGTAGAAGAGCTAAAGATTACAGCTCCGGAGCCGATGATTCCACCGGAGCTGTAATTTTTACCGATACATACGTCTCGGTTTTGGACGCAACACCTGATTGGATTAATCCCGTAGAAGGGACAATAACATCACTGTTTGGAATACGAATCAACCCCGTAACCCAAGCGCAGGAGTTTCATAACGGGCTGGATATTGCCGTGCCAGAGGGTACGCCGGTACTGGCCGTGCGTTGCGCAAAGGTGTATCATGTGGGCTACACGGCGCTTAACGGTATTTACATGCGTCTGCGCTGCGACGACGGCTATCAGATCGTATACGCGCATCTAAGCGAGGCCATTGTAAGCGTAAACGAGCGGGTAAGCCAGGGCGATAAGGTAGCGCTTTCCGGAAACACAGGGCAGTCTACGGGGCCGCATCTGCACTACGGGCTATCGCGCAGGGGCCAGCGCCTGGATCCTCTATACCGGGTATACGGCCTACCCATGTCAGCCAACGCCCTCCTAGAATACGCCGCCAGATGATAAAGATTCATATTTCATTTTGGATAGCGGCTGGGGTCTTTTGGGCGCTGGGTTTTTTTAGCTATTTCCTGATGCTAATAGTGGCAGTAAGCGCCCACGAGCTATCGCATATACTAGTAGCCAAGGCATTTGGATGTAGGCTAAGCCAGCTAAGACTAAGCGCACTGGGCGAAATGGCGCATATTCAAAATATGGATCAGCTATCGGCCTGGAAACGCGCTACGATAATAGCCGCAGGCCCCGCGTGTAATCTAGCGCTGTGGCTTTTGTTTTCCTCTGAAATATTTGGCTTTTACAATTTAATATTGTTTGGCTTTAACCTATTGCCGGTTTTTCCATTAGACGGGGCAAGGCTGGCACAGCTATGGCTAGGCAATTTATGCGGGGTATTAAGAGCCAACCGCCGCATAATATTGACCGGGAAGATTATTTGTATGATTCTGATGCTATTAGGGGTAGTGCAAGCTATTTTGTACGCCCCTAATTTTACTATGCTAATAATGGGCTTTGTTTTATGGCGCAAGAACAAAAGTATGCAGTTAGATTTAAGCGGCGAGTTTTATATGGCTATGCTAGGGAAATCCTCGCGCATTTTGAGCGTTAAAAACTTATACCTAAACTATAATCTAACTGTTTCAGAGGCGATTGAAAGATTAACCTGGGATAATATACTAATTATAAACCTACCAAACGGCCAGATAGTAAGCGAGCCAGAGCTTATACGTCATATAACAAAAAATAACCTGGACTCAGGGGGGGATGAGCCAGGTTTTTGAGGGGGGATATTAAGTTGTTACACCCATAATATTTACCATATTAAAGGAAAATATACAAGGTAAAACCTATTTTTTTATATTTTTTAAAGTTAATCTAAGCCCAAAGCTTTGAGGCGTTCCCGCAGAAAATCGGCCGCCATGCGTATATCTGCTTCCGGGGTATCGCCAACTTCGCGCTCTATGGTCAAGAAGCCGTTGAAGCCGACAGCGTTAAGCGCTTTCAAGTAATCGTCCCACTTTACGCCGCCCTTGCCCAGCGGAACTTCCTCCCAGGTAACAGGATCAGCAGTTAGCTGAATTCCGTCTTTTGCATGGGTATGGACTATATATTTGCCCAGGGTATGCACACCCTTTACCGGGTCGTCTGCCACCACCATTACCAGATTAGCCGGGTCGTAATTAACCCTAACACCGCCCGCGCCTAGGCTGTCTAAAAAGTCTAGTAAAACCACGGCAGTTTCGGGCCCGGTTTCCACCGCAAAAGCGCTTCCTATAGAATCGGCGTATAAAGCCAGCTCTCGGCAGGCCTTTCGCATTACTTCCTTTTTGGCGTTTTCTTCTTCCGGTAATGTTCCTATATGTGTGGTAACTATGTCGCATTCAAGCTTTTTGGCCAAATCCATTATTCGCTTGGAACGCTCTACCCTGCTCTTGTTATCTTCTGCGTCCTCAAAGCCGTGCCCGCCTAAATCGCCGCATATGGCGGAAAATACCATTCCGTGGCTTTTTACTAGGTCAAGCCATTCTTTTATACCCGCGTCTGTCATATTCTCAGGCGTAAGCTCGCCAAAAGAAGAATATGCCTGTATACCCTTAGCCCCCACGCTGGCCGCTATGGGTACCGTCTTTTTAAGTGGACTATCCAGGCTTTTAGACTGGCCTCCCGCATGATCTTGCGGAACCCTAAGCGCCGGGTCATGTAGAAAACTTTCCAGCATTGCGCCAACTTTCATTGCCATATGTTGTTACCTCCTTAGTAAAATTAATCTGCCTCAACAAGATAGTACATGATGGATGTATTATCGCCCGTTGTAAGTCTATATTTCAGTGTATATATAAAAGCCCTAATAAACTCATCGGTCATGTAAATGGATTTATCCCTGCCTGTCGATGTTAGATAGTGATTTATTCTGCCGACGGCAACGTATACGGCAAATATCTCGTTAATAAACATAGGTGTTTCAGAATTACGTCTATATACATCAGTATTGATTGGTGATATTGGCTTAAGTTTAGAAATCCAATATGTAATGTAGCCCGCTATTTTGTGGTTATCTATTAGTGTTATATCATGGAAATCGTGTAAGCGTCTTACATCACGAAAATAGCGTCTTGAAACTTCTTTTAAGGTAACGACATTCAAATAATAGTCGTTCGGCTTGATGCTGAAACGACTTATAAACTCATAATACTGGCTAATTAATAGATGGATTGTCTGTGTTTCTTTATTCTCCATCTATTTAACCAGTTTTCTTAAAACTTCATAGTTATCGTTGGCAAACTGTCTTGACCCTTCTAGCCATCCATCATAATCGGTTTCTTCGCCCTTGTTGGGTAAGGTGATGTTAAGCGCATTATTTATAACAGGATCATGTTCAATTTCAGCCAGCAATTTTAAATCATTATCACACATGATTCTATATTGATCGGTCATATTAAATACCCCCCGTTGATTCTTATTATACGCAAACAAATTGTAGATTCAACCGTTTTTGTGTCTTGTCGAAAAATTTTGCCTGGTTTAATCCCATCAGGAGCTTTTTCATGCTATAAGTGAAGTCGCAGTTGTAGTATGTTTCGCAAGCAAAAAAATAGTTGCAAAATGACATAAGCAGAGTATAATAGGGCTATAATAAAAAAGGTGAGTGCAGAAACACCTACCAATTTTATGCAAGCAAGCCGAGGGCGGCTTAGACTAAACCAGAGTGACAAAAATTTAATGCCAAACGATAATAGCCGTTTACCTTTCCCTAGGGCGGCTATTTATCGTTTCTTTTATATGCCAGGTACGCTATAACGACTAGCGCAATCATAAGAAGCAAATACAACGCTTCAAACAATGTCAATAACATATGGCCGCACCCCCTTTCAAGGGTTCAGCCGGAAACGCCGCCACACGGCTTGCCTACTCATAATAGCATTATTTGAAATTTGTCGCAAACATGAACGGCCACTTTTGGCGAGTTTTTATGCCTGAAAGAAGGTCGGTTATAGCGTGCCGAACGGTTATTTTGTTCGTTTATCTCTCTTGATGGTATAATATCCCAAATATTGTAGAGGGGTGTTATATTATGGGAGAGAACGCAGAACCTAAGAAGAAAAGAAGCGGATACATGGACGCAAAGAGGAAACAAATGGAAAAAACAATACGATGATGAACGTGGCATCAACAAACACGGGGCGATAGATATTTTTGGCACATATAAATATGCTTGTATGGCCGCGAGTGTCCGTATATTATGTTTCTAATAAAAATCAAACAGCGTTTTTGCATTAAAAAAGAAACCCGTTTACACGGGTTTGGTGCCGTACGACCCAAAAGGGGCTCGAACCCTCGACCTCTGGCGTGACAGGCCAGCGCTCTAACCAACTGAGCTATTGGGCCACACGGAGGAGTATACAAGGGTTTTGGGGAGTTGTCAAGTGGTTATTGGTTCTTTCCACGGAAATCAATTTTCACAACAGAAGATAACATTAAGTAAATAAAGTGGTTCAAGGGTGCAGTCCAGCATGATTTTTGAAATGGGTCGTTTGTTGTTGGCGTTAGTTTTGTAACACTTTATGGTGTTTAATGCTATCTTACGGACGATGTTTAGATTTTGTTGGACTACTTTATCCTCGATGCGGCAGTGGTCTTCGTCGAAATGGACATCTAGTAGCCAATGCATGGTTTCGACCGACCATTCCAGACGTGCATGGGTAAGCAGTTCCTGGGCGCTTAGGTTTCGGCTGGAGATGTAGTAATGCCATTCGTCGGTTGTTCCTTTTTTGGTGGTTACTTGTGTGTGAATTGCGCCAATGCAGCTTAGCTTTTCCCAATCACCTTTGTTGTATAGCCAATTGATGTCGTTGGTGGTGTAGGCGGTTCGGCGTTCTATTCGTCCACGGTTCTTTTCGAGGTTTTTTTCTGTGTTCATGCTTTTGCGTAATTCGTTGTTTTGCACGTAATCTTCGATTTCATGTTTGAGTTCAGATTGATTTTCTTTTACGCTTAATAGGTAATCGGCTTTCTTTTTTACAATGGTTTTTGCGGTTTCTTTTTGGCAGTGCAATGCGTCGGCGACTATCATGCATCCTTCGATTTTTAACAGATCTAAAAGGTCTCGCATTGCCGGAATTTCATTGCTTTTATCCGCTACGGTTTGTTGCGCTAGAGTTAATCCTAAGCCCGCTATCTGCGCACTTATTATGTGCATTGGGCTCTGGTTCTTTTCCATTTTGCCTGTTGAGCGGATTGTTTTGCCATCGAAAGACAGTGTGTGCCCTGCTAGTGGTTCACACAATGATTGTACCCATTTCGTAAAACATTCGTTTAATGATTTTGGATTTATTAACTTTAACAAACATAACATCCAGTAATAACTGGGTATATTCATTATATCGAATTTATCCATTAGAAATAATTGTATTCGTGTGTTTGTTGCCCATTGATGAATTTGACTGACATTCTTTAAACCACAGAGAGAACCCAATATTACTATCGTCAGTGCCTCCCCCACACTGCAAAAATATCCATTGTGTTCTTCTGTTGTTTCTATGCCAGTGAAGCATTCCACCAGTTTATATGTGTTTTTCATTTTTTTAGTGTATCATTTTTCTTTGCTGGTGAAAATTGATTTCCGTG
>Ga0209755_10006205_pt1 | contig 13322 bp, 10 predicted proteins | sample TergutCo191P1_FD_187301 | JGI IMG/M metagenome (GOLD analysis project Ga0209755, IMG submission 187301) | Cornitermes sp. P1 segment gut microbial communities from Petit-Saut dam, French Guiana - Co191P1 (SPAdes) (version 2) | ecosystem: Host-associated > Arthropoda: Insects > Digestive system... | reverse complement strand
TGTTAAGCTGAAAGGTCATGCCCGGGCGGGAAGGATCCACCGTAGCGATGGCCTGTCCCCTGTACACCCGCTGCCCCATCGTGACAAACACCTGCTCCACCCGGCCGGCGGCCTCCGGAACCGCGTCAACCACGGAACTTGCGATAACGTCGCCGGAAAGCCCGATAAAGTCCTGTATCGGGCCCTGCGCGGCGGCTATGGTGTTTACCGCGAAAACCGGAACCACGGGTTCGGTGTCCCCGCCCCCGCCAAGAAGCCTTCTTCCCTCGCCGTCCTCGTCGTTACAGGCGGAAAGAAAAAAGCCCGCCAGCAACACCCCGAAAACCGGGAACAACATTTTTGCGTTCACAAACATAAACATACTCCTTTTCTAGTTTAGGTTCCCCGTGGAAGTCAGGCTTCCGAAGGGAACCCCCAATGCATACTCAAGGTCGATAAGACTGTTGAGGTAATTGAACTGCTGTTCGTGCAACTGCACGCGGGCCTGTCTAAGCGACATTTCCGCGTTCTGCACCTGAAAAAGATCGATCAACCCGGCACTGTAGGCCTGTTCGGTAAGGGCAAAGGACCGCTCCGCCAGGGCCACCGTCTGCTCCAGTGCCTCCATGGTCAGTTTTATCCTTTCCAGCGTATGCACCAGATTGTGGATTTGAATCTCCGTCCCGCGAATCATCTGCGCCAAACCGATGTTCACGCTTCTAATCTGGTCCTCCAGAGCACGAAGGTTCTGACGCTCGGCACCGAAAGGCAGAAGGCCGTTCAGCCTGAAGCCCACGGTAAACCTGAAGGCCCCGGACCGCTGGTTCCAGTTATCCCCGCTGTCTATCCCTTCAAACCATGAATTGTCGGCAAAGGGGTCTCCGGTAAACGTGGGATCGGCATCCCAGCCAAGGGAAAGAAACGGGGTAAACAACCCCAGCCGCATCGCCTGCCTCCCGCTTTGCATTACAAGCAGGGTTTGCCTCAGCTCCTGAACGTCCAAATTGCCGGAGGCGGCCCTGCCGATTAGCTCCGCCGTATCCAGGTTAATGGGAGCCAGAGCGGTTTCCACGGGGATAAGCTCAAATTCGGTCTCGTGAGGCAGACCAAGGAACATGGAAAACTGCATCTTAAGGAGTCTCAGGCCGCCCTCGGCCTGATCGATTACCGGGCGAAGATTTTCCCTTCCGACCTGCGCCTGTAGCAAGGTAAGCTCCGGGGCAAGGCCGGCGTTGAAATTCGCCTGAGCAATCTGCACCTGCCTGTCGGCGTTTTCCAGACTGCCGTGAAGCAGGGCGATGTTCTCCTGCAAAAGCAATATGTTGTGGTAGGCCATCCGGATATCCCGCTCAAGCTGTGCCCTTGCATTCGCATAGGAGATAAGCCCTCTTTCATGATCCAGTCGAAGCCTGTTCATGTCTTCAATCATGGCAAAACTGAAGTTAAGGCTTGCCGAAAGGGAGGCGTTCAATATCCAACGGGGCTCCCGCAAACTAGGAGCCCCGGGCGGTAGCGCAGGCAGTTCCGGAGGCACGTTTAACCGCAACAGCGAACCGGCCACCATAACCTCCGGAATAAACTGGTTCCAGGAAAGGTCCGCGGCCCGCCTTGCCGTGCCGGTACTTATTCGCGCCGACTCCATGCCGAGGTTGTTCCTGATCGCAAGATCGACCGCGTCGGCCGGGCTCAGGCGCATGAGACCGGAGTCCGCCTGTCCCTCCTGGGCTGGGAGCATACCATTTAACAGCGGAGCGCAGAGCAACACCCCAGTCATCAGCAGAATTTTCAGACGTTTTGTGTTTCCGTTGCTGCCACAGCTTAGGGAAAAGCTCATCTTTTAAGTCTCCAAACACCTTTTGTCATGATATAATGATACATGGATAACCTCCAACAAAGCAATGCCGCGCGAACTCTGGGCAAAACAAAGGCCCCGCATTTTGAAGTTAAAACGGGGCTCTAAACAGCGGTTAAACCAAAGGTTAAATATTGGTAAACGCGGCTACCGACGGGCCTCCACTGCTAATAACAATCAGCAGGGGGAAAGGCAACATTCGAACCCTGGCGGGCGCGAATATATTTGCCCCCTGTCCATTTCCGCCCTCCCGTGCTAGACTGTCGGCATGAGAGTGATTGGAACACGCGCACTGGGTTTGCGAACGCCGATTATCCGCGAATCGGACGATTTGGTCGCCGTTGTCTGCCAAAGCGTAAAGGACGCGATGGAGAACGAGAAGATCCGCGTAAACGACGGCGATATCGTGGGGATTACCGAGGCGGTGGTGGCACGTTCGCAGGGGAACTACGCATCCGTTGACCATATTACCGCCGACGTGCGGGCCAAGTTCGCCGGCGGGCATGTCGGTGTCGTGTTTCCTATTTTAAGCAGGAACCGTTTTGCCATGCTTCTTAAGGGCATCGCGCGCGGCGTGGAAAAAGTGACCGTCCAGTTGAGTTACCCGGCGGACGAGGTGGGCAACCAGCTTGTCACATGGGAGGACGTGGACGACAAACAGCTCAACCCCTACTCGGACTGCCTAAGCGAACCGGAATACCGCCGCCTTTTCGGAAACGAGATCAGGCACCGGTTTACCGGTATCGATTACGTTTCCTATTACAAGTCGCTCGGCGACAATATAGACATAATTCTCTGTTCCGATCCCAAGCGCATCGTCGAGTACACGGATCAGGTTATCGCCGCCGACATTCACACAAGAACCAGAACGAAACGCGCCCTGCGTGCCGCCGGGGCGAAAAAGGTTTTCGGGATAGACGAGCTTCTTACCGAGTCGGTCAACGGCAGCGGTTACAACGAGCTCTACGGACTGCTCGGCTCAAACAAGGCCTCGGAGGAGCGGGTTAAGCTGTTTCCGCGAAACTGCGACGCTTTCGTACATAAAATGCAGAACGCGCTCAGGGAGCTTACCGGCAGGACCATGGAGGTACTTGTGTACGGCGACGGCGGGTTCAAGGATCCGGTCGGCGGTATATGGGAGCTTGCAGATCCGGTTATAGCCCCGGCCTACACTGCCGGGCTGGCGGGAACGCCCAACGAGCTAAAACTGAAATACCTTGCCGACAATGCCTTCGCCGATCTATCCAAGGACGAAGCGCGTAAGGCAATCGAACAGGCGATAAGCGCGAAGGCCGGGCGCGACCAGATGGGAAAGATGGAATCCGAGGGCACCACGCCAAGACAGCTTACCGATCTACTGGGCAGTCTGTGCGATCTCGTGAGCGGTTCGGGCGACAAGGGTACGCCGATTGTCCTAATCCAGGGATACTTTGACAACTACGCTATCAAGTAGCGGCGCTATCAAGTAGCGGCGCTATCAAGTAGCGGCACTGTCAAGTAACGGCGCCATCAAATAAGCGGCCCAAGCCTGCATCGCAATTCCGAACGCCACCGAAACGTTAAGCGAGCCCTTCGCGCCGTAGCAGGGAATCGAAACCCTGCCGAGCGACGCGTCGGCCACGGCAAGGGCCCCGGGACTCACGCCGAGTTCCTCGGAACCCACGACCAGCAGACCCCGGCTCGGAAAGGGAAATTCCGCAAGGGGGATCCCCCCGGTTTCCAGCGCGAAGACGGGGCCGCATGGTTCCGGCGTTTCCCCCGGGGCGGCAAAAAGGTTCCCGCGCTCCCATGGCAGCACGTCAACACAGCCCATCGCGGTTCTCCGGGCACGCGCATGGGCCGGGTCCGCGCAGAACTGCGACACGAATATTTTTTCCGCCCCGAAGCTTTCCGCACTGCGGAACATCGCCCCCACGTTAAACGGCGAGCGGATGTCGTCAAGGTAAACATGCATCCCGGGAAACACGCGCCGCCGCGCCGGATCCAGACGACCGTCGCCGTCAAAGAAATCCCAGTCCGCCTGACTGCGGCCCGTTTCGGCAAGCAGTATGTGCCTTGCGCCGTTCAGGGACCGTCTTAGCTCGCACCCGACGGCGGCGGCAGTACCGTCTTGCCCGGGAGTCGCGGCCCCGAGAAAAACGGCGGCGGCATCGGCAAAGGCCGCCCGGGCCGGTTCGGCAAACAGCGGATCACGCGAAAGGGATTTGGCTATGTCGGAAAAACAGCAAAGTTCCCTGACGGAAATTTCCGCGCCGCTCGCGTCGGCGGCATCGGAGCCGAAACGCCTTTCCGCCTCCGCGAAAATCGAGGCTATTTTTCGCAGCCGCTGACTGCGCGGTAACTTTTCAAGTTTGTAAACCGTAATCATCCCAGCCCAACCGACATGGGTATATTGTCACGTCTTTGACCGTCTGTCAATAAAGGTATTTTTTGGGCACGGATGGGGGATCCGGAGGGTCCCGGTCTGCATCCGGGGAGTCCCCGAAACACGACACGTCAAACCGCCTCCCGGACACCCCGGACCGGGAAACGCGATCCGGGACATACCGGCCCGGAGAGTCCCGGAATATACTTTGGGAATCGGCTTTTCGGGTTCCTTTTCCGGGGTATGCGCTTGGGGAATTCGCGATCCGGAGGGTCCGGCCGGGAGGTCCCGGACAGGGAATTGCCGCCGGGACGTTCCGGTTTAAGGATTCACTTTTGAAAAGGACACGGCATCATCAAAGCATACCGTCCTGGCACATAAGCACTTCGGCCAATGACCACACCACGTTTCCCGCAGCGTCCGTCACCTCTACCCTTGTCAAAATCAGGGTCGTGGTTGCGTCGGAGATATGTATGCGAACCCTGCCGTAGTTATTGCCGGCCAGGGGGGTGAACTCAAGTTCAAGTTCGAACCCCAACGCCCCGGCGGTTAGCGTAACCCTGTCCTCTGGGTATCCCTCGTCCGGATACCCTGCGGGCCAGGCCGCCACCCTGACGTCGCCCATGGGAAGCCCGGCGGCACGTCCTTCCACGATAACGGTGTATGTGTTGCCAAGGGTTACAAGGCCGGCCGCGGACAGGGCCGTAACGTTCGGGAACCCGGAGTGTGGGCCGAACAGGAGGTCCAGACCATGGATCAAATTTCCGCTGTCCACATGGAGTTCCACGAATTCGTTGCCGTCCGTTACCAAGTCTGTTGACGGGACTCCAGTTGCGGCAACTACGCCAAGATAATTACCGGCGGCCGGAGTAAGGTCAATCGCCTGTCCTCTCGTCCCCGGCAATCCCTGCCAAACGCCGTTCACCACGCCTATGGTGTTGTTGGTAGTGATTAAATCCCCCATCCGGGAAAAGGTGTTGCCAACGAACGTGCCGAACCGGGCCGTGGCGGAATTTGCCCCGGAGGTGCCGACGAACAACGCCACGTTGCTCCCGACCGTGTTTCCGGTATGCCGTACTATATTGTTATATAAAACGACACCACCGCTCATAAGGAAAGTTCCACCGGCGGCGGCATTGTAGCCACATACGAAAACCCCGCCGCCGTTGGCCCAAGCAACGCCATTGCTGACAGTGACATTGCCGGAAATAGTTCCGCCGCGCATGTTGAACAGGCCACCTTCATGGCTGTTGACCAGCACTCCCCCGCCCTGGCCCCAGGTGGCGCCGGAAGCGGTATTGTCGGAGATTTCCCCGCCATGCATGGTAAACGTCCCGCCGACCGATACCCCGCCACCCCAGGCCCCGACAAGACTGGAACTAACGGTATTGTCAAAAATCCTACCGTTATGCATGACAAAGGTTCCGTCATTGCTGACATGCACACCGCCGGCCGTGGCCAATGAGGTGCCTGTAGTCGTAACCGTGTTGGCGGAAATTGTCCCGTTGTGCATGGCAAAGGTTCCGCCCCCGCCGATTCTCACGCCGCCGGCTATGGCATATGAATGGCTGGTAACCGTATTGCCGGAGATTGTCCCGTTGTTCATGGTAAAGACACTCTGGTCATTTGTGGCATTCACCCCGCCTCCGCCGCCTCGGGCCGTGTTGCCTGAAATTGTCCCCCCGTACATGGTGAAGGTTCCCTGCGCCTGCACACCGCCACCCCAGTTGGCACTGTTATTGGAGATTTCCCCGCCATGCATGAAAAAGATACCACCATCCCAAAGCATTACGCCGCCGCCCCAGGTGTTGTTGTTACCGGTTTCGGTGTTCCCGGTAATTACCGCCCCATCATTCAGAGTCAGGATTCCAGTATGCCTCACTTGTATCAAGGGATTGTCGTTGCCGGCCCTTCCCCTTAATGTTACGTTGTTGCCAAGTACAAGTATAACGCTGGAGCCTACGTCAAAGAGGCTCCCGTTTTCGGCAAGGCTTATGGTACGCATGGTTCCGTCGCCGCGAATGGTTATGGCAAGATTGCTTCTGCCGCTGGGTAGCACCGCCTGGGCGGGAGTAAGGGATTCGTCACGGCTTATCGTTACGGTATGGTTGACACCGCTCAGCGCGTTGGTTCGCAGCCACGCAAGCTGTTCCGCGAGAGTGCCGTCCGGCGGCTGGGGAGGGCCAAACGTCGTAAATGAAATGGCGTTCACCCTGTTAACCTCAAGCCTGACGTTTACAAGTATTCCCGCATATCTCAGCGTATTACCAGGGCCAAACATGTGAAGGCCAATATCATAATTCCCTGCGAAACCAACGAAGGGGTCTCCATAAGGAATAGGGTAAAAATAAAATTCAAACCATCCTGAACCCACGACAATACCACTGTTGTCATTACCCGAAAGCCTTGTATCCCTTCCCGCAATGAGATGCGCCATGGAAGGTGCCTGCCCTACGCTAAACAGGCCAATTTCGAATCTGCCGCCAGGACCATCTGCAGCATTGAAATAAGACAAGGGAATATCGGTAATCCTTACCCTAAACGTACCGATATCGGCGGTATCCGTGGGACATCCCGTCGTCGAAAATCCGATCACCGCCACCATGGCGACGATCCCGAAAAGTTTGAATGTTCTCTTCATAGAAAACCTCCTTTTGTTTGTGAAAATGGCTAAACAAGGATGGCCAGTCTACACTCTGTGGAACGTAAAAGTTCCATAACCCACTAAGCTTACGCTGATGGTATTAGCGTCAAGTATCACGGCCGTACCAATTTGTACACCACCTTCAAACAATCTTGCGGTAATACCGTCCATAACGTAAGTTCCGTGGCCGGTACCTAAAGGCGAGGAATAAGTCCAGTATGTCGCGGTTATTACTATCGTAGCAATCACTCCTTGCATATTTGCACGCCAGGTTCCAGTAATTCCCCCACTGCTAACACTGCTCGAATCAGCAGGACATCCCGACATTGAAAGACCTATTAGTGCAAGTGCGGCGATCATCCCGATACATTTAATTTTTCCCTTCATAGAAAAACCTCTTTTTGGCGTTACCGGCACTGCGCCGGTAACCACCCTGTTTTTGTTGTCCCTGCGGACGTTCCATCAACGATGGAATATACATAAGCCATAAACTGGCGCTGTATCCGGTTTCAGGTAATTGCCCGATCAACCCTGCTGTTTCGTCAAAATCGTCTGGTATGGTAAAGGGAAACCCCCTTGATCCCGTTTTTCCCGGGGGTAAGGGCGATGTTCCAAGGTACCGGCATTGCCGCGACTGCCGGGGCGTTTCGCCCGAAGGTGGCGGATCTTATGATGTTGTAGACCTGCCATGTTGAAAACAGGAGCCAGCCGACAGTCCAAACTCCGGTATTCCTTTGACGGCCTATCACAAACCCGCCCCAATAAACGTTACTCGCCAGGGCGGTATTGCTGGCTATCATAAAAGTAAACCCAAGCCCCGCGCAGATTATCTGAAACCAGCCGCCGAACCTGTCGTTCATGATTGCTAAGGAACCAACGCCGGGCAGTATGCCGTTTAGAAACCACGTTCCCCAGCGCTGACCGACGGTAAACTGGCCGACCTGCATGGCGTGTACGGGTGCCGGGGGCGCGGTTGCGGTTGCGGCTACCGTCGGCACGGGTTCGTCCATCAGGTATCGGGCGATACCGGAGTTTGCAACACTCACGGTGTGTATACCACGGATAGCGGCGGTCTCAATCTCAATTACCTGCGCCCGTAAACGGAAGATAGTGGCAATCGGTTCGAACGTGCCGGTTACAATGTACCGAACGCCCAAAAGCCTCCCGGCCGTCTGCACCGTCGCGTCGCTGACGGGGCCGGCCATGTTTACGTGCAGGCCGCCCATTAGCTGATCAAACTGAGCGCGGTTTACTGTCGTGAATCCCCGGCCACTCTGTAGCCCCATAAGGGCTACGATCATCTCACCAATCAGGTAATCGGACATTCTGGCGGAACTGGACTGCATGGACAGAACCGCGACACTGCCGCCGCTTTCAATGTTGGCGGAAATTCCCTCCGCCACTCTCTGGATTGCCAGATCGATGCCAACCGCCTGGGCGTGTGCGGTTCCGGTGCCGATTGTCAGGATGAGCGTAAACATCGCGATTAGGCAAAAGGGGTTTTTCATAGGGTTCTCCTTCGTCGTTTTTGAATCGGTTTTCGTAAAATCCTCTGTGTTTCTGTGGGGGTTTCACTTCATAGCCAGCTTTGAGGTTATTACTATGGAGCATTTTAAGGTGCTATATGAAGGTTGTCAAGTGGTTTACTACCTATCAGCATGTAAATCACGGAAAAAAATAGCAACATGGCAGGTAAGCGATGACTTTTCAGGAGGTTTTCATTTCCAATTTGAAAGATATGCGTAAAACTCGGAAAATATCACAATCAAAACTTGCCGAGATGAGCGAATCGTCCCAAAAATACATTGCCGAAATAGAGGTCGGCAAAAAGTTCCCATCCCCCGGCATGATTGAACGGATCGCGTCCGCCCTGAACATCGAATCGTATTATCTGTTTCAAAGCAAACCGGAAGACGGGCGGACGCTTACCCCGTTACAGCGGCAGGAAATCACGGACAGGCTGCACGATGCCGCCGCCAAAATCGTAAGCCAGTATTGAAACGCGCGCGATTGGCGCAATTGACGGCACAGGTAAAATCCACTAGATTAATGACACGAAGGCAGAAATGGATAACCAAAAAAACCCACCGACCCCGCTACCCATAGGGCAGTCGTTCTTTGACCGCGTGATCGAGGGCGGGTATTATTACGTGGACAAAACCCTGTTTATCAAGGACATTCTGGACAAGGGTGCCACCGTTACCCTGTGTACCCGGCCCCGCCGCTTCGGCAAGACGCTGAACCAGACCATGCTGAAGTGCTTTTTCGAGAACACCACGGAACTCGGCGGTAAGGATACCCGGGTGCTTTTTAATGGGCTTAAGATAGAGGCCGCCGGGGAAAGGTATCTTGGGCATCAGGGTAAATACCCGGTGATATTTCTGAGTTTCAGGGGTTGGAAGCTGAGCAGTTTCGAGATTTCCTGTAAGCAGATAATAGCGGACATCGCCGACGAATTTAAACGCCATGCCTATGTCGCGGACAAAATATCCGATCCCGCAGATCTGAAAACGTTCAGAAAACTGTCCGGTGGAGAAGGTGCCGTAACCGATTACCATTCTTCCGTCAAATTTCTTGGCAAATGCCTGGAGGACTACCACGGCAGGAAAGTCATAATCCTGATCGACGAGTACGACGTGCCGCTGGAAAATTCCTGGGTGCGCGGTTTTTATCAGGAGATGGTTGATTTTGTCCGCCCGTTCCTGGGCGACGCGTTTAAGGACAACCCGCATCTGGAGTTCGCGGTGATAACCGGATGCCTGCGGATATCCAAGGAAAGCATATTCACCGGGCTGAACAATCTGGATGTCGTGTCGATACTGAGCGACCGTTACGACGAGCATTTCGGTTTTACCCAAGACGAAATGGACTCCCTGCTCGAGTACTATAACCAGGAGTGCAAAGCCGGGATTGTCAGGGACTGGTACGACGGCTACATGTTTGGAAGTACCGAGGTGTACAATCCGTGGAGTTCCATAAAGGTGGTGGGTAACTGGATTGACAACATAAACAGACACCCCGAACCTCACTGGGTGAACACCAGCGGCAACGACATTGTACGCACGCTGATAGACAGGGCGGAAGGCGAGGCGAAAACGGAACTTGAAACCCTGATAGCTGGAGGTACGATCTCGAAAATAATCCATGAGGACATAACCTACGACGAAATCTACAAAAACGCCAACAACCTATGGAATTTCATGTTCTTTACCGGCTACCTTAAAAAATCCAGGGAGGGGCGTTTAAGCGAGGACGGCGAGTGGGTTCTGGGCCTGTCAATTCCGAACATGGAACTGCGGTATATCTACACCACCAAAATACGGGAATGGTTCAATGAGAAAGTAAGGCAAAGAGACTTCGTCAGACTGTACGAGGCGGTGCTGAATGGCGACGCGTGTGTTCTACAGGAGGAACTTGGCAGCTTTCTTTTGGATACCATCAGCTATATGGACGGGCGGGAGGATTTTTATCACGGGGTAATGCTTGGTGTCCTGTCCGGGATTAGCCGTTATCATTTAAAGTCCAACCGCGAGACGGGCAGGGGCCGGTGCGATATAGTAATGCGGCACGTCAGCGGTCGCGGCAAGGCCGTGATATTCGAACTGAAATGGACGGCCGAAATGCGCGAAATCGAAAAGAAAAGCGAGGAAGCCCTGCGGCAGATCGAGGACGGCATGTACGCCAGGGAACTGGAGGCGGAATGCTACACCGACATAATCAAGTACGGGATCGCCTTCTGTAAAAAAAGCTGCGAGGTCAGGCTGGGGAAATAGGCGATCGCTACTCCCGGATCTGCCCCGACCCGCTTACCAAATACTTAATCGTGGTAAGGGCCTCCAGCCCCATGGGGCCCCGGACGTGGAACTTCTGCGTGCTTATCCCCAGTTCCGCGCCGAAGCCGAACTCCGCACCGTCGGTAAAGCGGGTGGAGGCGTTGACGTACACGCACGCCGCGTCAACCTCGGTGCGGAACCGTTGCGCCGAGCGGATATCCCCGGTCAGAATCGCCTCCGAGTGCCTGGTTCCGTAGCGGTTGATATGGGTGATTGCCTCCCCGCACGAATCGACGGTTTTTACCGCAAGGATGTTGTCAAGAAATTCGGTTTCCCAGTCCTCCTCGGTCGCGTCCCTTAGCACGGCCGGGGCGGTTTCCGTTTCCGACCACGCGGCGGCCTTTGACGTAGCGTCGCAGCGCAGTTCCACCCTGCCCGCAAGCTTTTCCACCAGCCACGGCATCAGGATGCTAACGCAGTCGCGGTGCACCAGCAGGGTTTCCACGGCGTTACACACGCCGGGCCTTTGCAGTTTTGCGTTCGCGATTATTTCCAGCGCGTTGTTCAGATCCGCGCTGGGTTCCACGTAGATGTGGCAGTTGCCCTCGCCGGTTTCGATAACCGGGATGCGGGCGTTTTCCACGACGCGCTTAATAAGCTCCCTGCCGCCCCGGGGAAGCACCACGTCGATCCAGCCCCTTGCGGTAAGTATCTCGTCCACGTCCCTACGGCCGTTCGCGCCCCCCGGATCCGTCGCGGCAAGATCCGCAAGGGCCACCGCGTCGGGAATCCCCCCGCCGTCCTCCAGCCCGGATTTTATGCTTGCCACAAGCGCCCTGTTCGACTCCAGCGCCGACGAGGACCCCCTAAGCAGAATGGGACAGCCGGCCTTGTAAGCCAGCGCGGCGCAGTCAACCGTGACGTTGGGCCGCGACTCGTAGATTATTGCCGCCACGCCCAGCGGCACCGAAACCTGTTCCACCGTAAGGCCGTTGGGCAGGGTCCACCCGGCGCGGACCGTGCCAACCGGGTCCTTCTGCCGTATCACGACCCGGACCCCTTCGATAATGCCGTCAATGCGCCCGTCGTTAAGGGAAAGCCGATCGACAAGGCTTTCCTTCATGCCGCCGGCGCGGGCCTTTTCCACGTCGCGGGCGTTTGCCGCCAGTATGACCGCCCGGTCCCTGTCGATGGCCGCCGCCGCCGCCGCAAGGGCCTTGTTTTTCGCCGCCGCGTTTTCCGTGGCCAGCCTTGCCTGCGCCCCTTTGAGCGAGACGAAAAGTGGATGCAACGAGTTCATGTGTAAATTATAACAGAGCGGCGGCTATTTTGATATAAGGTTGACACCGCCCAGCGAAATCCGATACGCTTTAAACGAAACCAGAAGCGGTTTCCAAGGGGATTGCGATGGGAGTGTCTGTGGGCAACAGGCTGCTGCTGTGGTCCGGTGTCATGCGCCGGTTTCTGCTGTACGTGTTTAACAAAAAATACATAAAGAAAAGCGTCGCCAAACGCCAGGGGGAGTGTCTGCGTTGCGGGGCATGCTGTAGGCTAGTCATGAGCCGGTGCCCGTACCTGACGTTTGAGGCGGATGGAAAATCGTCCTGCATCAAGTACAACACGACCCGGATGCCCAACTGCGTCATATTCCCGATAGACCGCAGGGACATAAGGGAAAGGGACATCGTTTCGCCGGACCCCTGCGGGTTCAGCTTCGACGAGTAGGCTGGAAGATCCGGCCCGGCAACGCGCCCTTGAAAAAACGCGTGTCCCGGGTTAGGCTGTGATAAATTAAATCAGTGGGAGGGAAGTTATGGGCGATGGAATGGCTCTTACAGGCGACAATTTTGAAACGGAAGTGTTGCAGTCACCGATACCGGTTCTGATTGATTTTTGGGCCCCGTGGTGCGGGCCGTGCAGGACGATAGCGCCTTTCGTGGACGAGCTTGCCGACGAGTACGAGGGAAAAATCAAAATCGTAAAAGTGAACATCGACGAGGAAAGCACCCTTGCGGAACGGCACGGGATCGTGTCGATACCGACGCTGGTTCTGTACAGAAACGGGGCGGTGGAGACGCAGAAAAACGGCGCGTTCCCCAAACGAGAGATAGAAGCGATGTTCAGGGATTTCGTCTAAAGAGGGTACCAGCAAAAGCTGGAATGCATTTTCTGTAGGACGTTCTTGTTGGCGCGGCGATGGGTTCGCTGTACGGCTGGTCCCCTTTATGCACAGGAATCGCGACGCGAGGGATTTCCCGGTTAAGGTGACGGGGAACGGGTTGCTGGTGTCGTTGAGGCTGTAAGACGCTTTTCCCGCCGTTGAAACCCCGGGCTTTGCGTGTCCGGGGCTTCGGGCCGGGACCCTTTAGTTGCCGTGCCGCCTCGGGTTGTTCGGCCTGCCTGGGGTCGCGCCGCTGGTGACGGTTACATACCAGTCGGTAGCCGATCGGGAATTCTCCCGAAGGTTTTCGTCGCGGTTGATCGTCCGCGTTACCGTCGTGCCGGTGGTTCGCACCGCGTCCGACGGGCGAATGCCCATCCCGTCCGCGCTCGCCCACGCGCCGGCCGCGAACAGGAATTCCGCGGCGTCGGCGAAGTGGCTTCTGCCCCACACCGGATCCGCGGTTTCGGAAAGCACCACCGCGTCAACCACCCGGTCGTCCTGATCCAGAATGTAAACGATGTCCGTCCTTCGCAGCAGCTTGCCCG
>Ga0209755_10006204_pt1 | contig 13327 bp, 10 predicted proteins | sample TergutCo191P1_FD_187301 | JGI IMG/M metagenome (GOLD analysis project Ga0209755, IMG submission 187301) | Cornitermes sp. P1 segment gut microbial communities from Petit-Saut dam, French Guiana - Co191P1 (SPAdes) (version 2) | ecosystem: Host-associated > Arthropoda: Insects > Digestive system... | reverse complement strand
GCCCCTGCGCCTTCGCCGCCTCGATTTTGTCCGCCTGCTCCTCGCCCACGCTGTACGTTTCCTCGTGCATTACGTGATCCTTGATTTCCTCGCTGCGCACGGGCAGGAAGGTTCCAAGCCCAACATGGAGGGTTATGAACACGCTTTCAACGCCGGCGGCGGCAATGCGATCTAGAAGCTCGTTGGTAAAGTGCAGCCCTGCCGTGGGTGCGGCGGCGGAACCGGTAACAGAGGCGTACACGGTCTGGTAACGATCCGCATCCGAGGGGGCATCCTCCCGTTTTATGTAGGGCGGCAGGGGGACATGGCCGTACCGATCCAGCCAGTCGTCGTCGATTGCACGGTCGAAGGTTAGAAGGCGTATCCCCCCCTCGCCGCTTTCGTTGCCCGGCAAGGCCGAAAGATCCGCCCTGGCAACCTCCGCTCCGCCTGCGTCCAGAAACGCATAGGAACTGCCGGGCTTGCGCCGCTTGGCCCGATGCACCAGGGCCTTCCATGTCCTGGTCTGGGGATCGGGCAGGAGGCTCGCCGTGCCGGAACCGCCGTCGGGGCCTACCCTTTCGAGTAATAGGAATTCAACCTGGGCACCGGTGTCGGTCGATGTGCCAAGAAGCCGTGCCTTGCGGACTTTCGAGTTGTTGAAAACCAAAAGCGGCAAGCCGGAATCCGTGCGGAATTCGGGGCCGCTCAGGATTTCCGGAAGATCCTCGATCATGCGGTGCGAGCGTTTTCCCGTCCGCCTGTCAAGGAACATGAGCCGGCTCTGTCCACGATGTTCGGTGGGGTGCTGAGCGATAAGGTGCTCAGGGAGTTCAAAGAAAAAATCGCCTGTCTTCATCTGTCTACATTAAAACAGAAAACCCTCGCCGTTTCCAGTGTCCGGCGGCGGTTTGATCCCCAAATGCCCGAAGGCAAGGCCCGTCACCATCCTTCCCCTGGGGGTGCGCTGCAGAAGCCCGGCCTGGATAAGGAAAGGCTCGTAGTAGTCTTCCAGCGTCTCGACCGACTCGCCGACGGAAATGGCCAGGGTTTCCGCCCCCACGGGGCCGCCCCTGTAGCGTTCGACTATCATAGTCAGGATGTCCCGATCCTGCCTTTCCAACCCCAGCGAATCGATTTCCAGCCTGGAAAGGCCGTCACGCACAACGTCCAGGCTTATCGCCTTGCTGTTGGCGAACTGGGCGAAGTCCCTCATGCGCCGCAGAAGGCGGTTTACCACCCTCGGCGTTCCCCGTGATGATTTCGCAAGCAGTGCGGCGGCATCGCTGTCTATCTTTACGCCCAGAAGCCCCGCCGAACGGTGGACTATGGCTTCCATGTCCTCCTGCAGGTAAAACGAAAAGCGGCAGGTAATCCCGAAACGGCTGATCAGGGGGCTTGATACCACCCCGGCCTTTGTCGTGGCCCCTACCAGAGTAAAGGGCTGGATTGGAATCCGCAGGGTTCGTGCCATGGGGCCTTGCCCAACGATCCAGTCAAGCTCGTAGTCCTCCATTGCGATGTACAGAAGTTCCTCGATGGCAGGCTTTAGCCGGTGGATTTCGTCGATGAAAAAAACGTCGCCTTTTTTCAGGTTGGTCAGCAGGCCGACAAGATCCTTGGGCTTGTCCAGCGCCGGGGCCGATGTCTGCACGAAGACGGTTTCAAGTTCGTTGGCCACCACTTTTGCGAGGGTCGTCTTGCCAAGTCCCGGCGGACCGATAAGGAAAAGGTGATCGAGGCTTTCCCCACGTTCCTTGGCGGCCTGGATAAACACCCGTAGGTTGTCCTTCATGGCCTGCTGGCCCAGGAATTCCGCAAGCCGCTTTGGGCGCAGGGCCAGGTCTTTTTCGTCCTCGCCCGGAATGGCCTCGGGACGGGCGATTCCGACGTTCTCGTTTTTTTTCGCCATAATGTAAAACCGCCGTACTTCCGCTAATTGCCGCCGGAAAGCTGCACGATTGCGTTCTTGAACAGGAGCTTTTCCTTTTCAGCCTGGGACAGGCCGGGGGGCAGCCCCCCTTCCGCATTGGCGATGGCCTCGGCGGCGGCCCGTTTGTCGTAGCCCATTTCCGCAAGGGCATCGACGAGGTCGGCGTACTGGGATTTTGCCGCCGAAAGGGTCGGCGCATGGACGAGTTTTCCCTTCAGGGCAAGCAGCATTTTCTGCGCCGTCTTTTTTCCAAGGCCCGGAACCGCCTCCAGCCGGGCCAGATCCCCGGATTCAAGGGCGCTTTCAAGCTCCCCCTGCCCTATGCCGCCCATTATCTTGAGCGCACCCTTGGGGCCTATGCCTTCGACCTTGAGCAGCTCCAGAAAGGTGTTTCGCCGGGTCTCGTCGGAAAAGCCGAAAAGACGCATCGTGTCCTCCCGGTGGTACAGCCAGGTAAAAACCCGGCAGTCCTCGCCGGTATCGGGCAACTGCCCCATGTCGGTGGCCGGCATTGCAATTTCCCACTCCACCCCGCCGGTAAGCAGGAATACCGCCTCGTCGTTTTTTCCCCCGACAAGCCCCCGAATGCTGTTGAACATCGCTTGCCGTGTTACCGTATATTTAGAAAGAACCGTTCCAGGAACGCTATCCTGCTACGGGCATCGCTAAGGCGGCTGCTCTGGGGGAATTCCCGAACCAGGCGACGGTAATAGCCCAGTGCGTTGAGTATGTTGCGGCTGGGACTGTCCGCCTCGAAGAACTGACCCAAAAGCCACCATAGCTCGTCGGTTCCCGACGGGTAGAGTTCCCTGAACAGATCGAGCAGCGATATTGCCTCGGCAACCCGTCCCGCACCGAATTCCTCCATGGCCATTGGCAGCAGATCGAAGGGGGAGCCGAAACCCAGCCCAGGCAAGGTATCCAGGATTAGCGGCTCGGGCATCAGTACCGGCGGCTGCAATATGGCCCCGGCAGGGACAGGCGGAGGAACAGGGACAGGGGCAGGGGCAGGCAACGGAGCCACGGTCGGAGGCAAGGCTACCGGCGGAGGCAGGATCGCCGGCGCTGTCGGCTCCGGGGCTATCTGTGGAGTCGGTGCCGGAACCGCCGCTGGAGGCATAGCCACCTGGGTCTCTTCCGCCAAGCTCACGGGGTAAAGGCTTTCCGTGTCGGCAGTGTCGGGCAAGGCCAATCTGCCGGCGGCCCTGAGGATTCTGGCCTCGTCAATCGGGTTTGGCCAGCGTTCGGCAATTACCCTGTTTGCGACCGAACCGGGAGGGCTTACCCAGTCGGTGCCGGCGGTATCGCCAACTATTACCTGTACATGGTCGTTGATGATAACGTCACGGACGAAATCACGTCGGTAGAACCTTAGCGTGTATTCCCCGTCGGAGTCGGCCCTAAAAACGAAGGTCTGCCCTTCGGAATCGGGCCTGCGTATGTCGAAGCGTATGCCACGCTGTCCGCCTGTCTCGCCAAGGAATATCCAGCCGTTTCCACGGAACGGGACTTCAACCCACTGCCCCGCCCTTGCATGGACGACACGGGAAAAAGCCACCGGCGAGTCGGCCAGGGGGATAATGTCCGGCAAACCCAGGAAATCGGGAACGGGGCTCGGTATTTCGGGCATGATGGGTATATGCTCCCAGACCGTGGCCGGTGTCGCCGCCGCAAGGTGCTCGACAGGCTGCGGCAAAGGCTGTGGCGTTGGGGCAGGTATCTGGGCAGGCACTTGCTGGGGGGGAATCGGCTGGGGTGCCGGAACAGCCACGGGAACGGGGGTTGGCATTTCGGGCATGGTGGCCTGCGTTGCCTCCGCAACATACTCGACCGGTGGCTGAGGCAAGGCTTGCGGCATTGGGGCAGGCACCTGCTGAGGTGGGGTCGGTTCCTGGGCAACAACAATTGGCGGAACCGGTTCTGGTTCGGGGGCAAGGTCTATGACCACTAGACTGTTCGCAATAAAGTCTTCCGCTGGCAACAGGTCGGGGGTAACGGATTCGTAAAAAACAGGCTCCGTAAGCAACTGCTCCTCCACCTGGGTTTCCGTTACTTCGGCAAGGGCAAATAAAGGCATGATGGCATCGGGTATACTGTCCGGGCTCGTGGCTTCCTCGTCGGGGATAGCGACTTCGTAAAAAATGGGCTCCAGAAGGGCAGGCTCCGTAAGCACCTGCTCCTCCACCTGGGTTTCCGCCACTTCGGCAAGGGCAAATAAAGGCATGATGGCATCGGGTATACTGTCCGGGCTCGTGGCTTCCTCGTCGGGGATAGCGACTTCGTAAAAAATAGGCTCCAGAAGGGCAGGCTCCGTAAGCACCTGCTCCTCCACCTGGGTTTCCATCACTTCGGCAAGGGCAAATAAAGGCACGGCATCGGGTATACTGTCCGGGCTCGTGGCTTCCTCGTCGGGGCTAGCGACTTCGTAAAAAAGAGGCTCCAGAAGAACAGGCTCCGTAAACACCTGCTCCTCCACCTGGGTTTCCGCCACTTCGGCAAGGGCAAGTAAAGGCACGGCATCGGGCACACCGTCCGCAGCCGTGGCTTCCAGGTCCGTGGTATAGGGCGCCGCCGTTTCGGGAAGGCCGGGATTGCCAAACGCCAAGGCCGTCTCCGCCCCCCCCTGTTCCAATGCCGATACCAAAGTATCGACCGGCTCAGGCCCAACAACAGCAGCCGTCGGCTCAATAAGTTCAGGCTCCCCCACCCCAGCATTTTGGGGAGCGCTGGCACATGAAACCGCCACCATAAGAAGCGGCAGAAAAAGAAAAACCATTTTTTTCAAGGAACACTCTCCATGATTTCGTCTATCATTCTCTCGATCCTGACCCGCCACTGTTCCTCGCCGCCCGCCAAGGGGTTCTGCCACCAGGGCTCGGCATCCTCGACTGTCCATTCGCTGCGCTGCTCCCTTCCCAGCAGAACGCCTGGGACAAAATCGGGCTCGTCGGGCAGGAACAGCTCCTCCGGCGGTATCAGATCCCGCTGGGCGAGATCCCTCGCCGCCGGTGGCGGGGCTTCCCATGTATCGTAAGTATCCCTCGGAATGGAAACCCCGACAAAAACAAGAAGCAATGCCGCCAGAACCGCCGCCGTGGCAATCAAAACCGGCTTCCGCCTGCGGGAAGGCATTTTTTCCAGCCCCCCGTCAACGGCGGATTCTGCCCGCGTAAGCAGTGCAGCCAGGCCTTTGGGAAAGCCGGCAAGGGCAGCCCTGGTGCCTGCAAGGGCGTTTTTAAGGTATGTGACAAAAGACTGTATCCGCGCCAAAAAACGCTGCGAAGAAGACATATATATGTTAATTATCGCACAAAAGCGGGTAAGGGTAAAGGTAAATCTTATGGCCACAGGGGCTGGGGATCGGGCGGTTTAGGAAAAAGCGGGCCCCAAATTGCCCGAGGGACACTCCCCTACAACGAGGCCATGTCCTTGGCTTTTGCCAGGAATTGCTTCACGTTTTTCTCGGAATCCCTCATCTCATGGACGGTCTTCGTCAGTTCCCCGGAAATGGACTCCAGCGCATTCACCTCCTTGTCTATGACCGTACCCTGCTCGTGAATAAGGCTGGTTCCGTCCTGCACGTCCTTGCTCGCCTGCCGGACTATTTTCAAGACATCCAGAACCTGGGACCCCTCGGCGGCATGGGCGTCCACCGCCCTGCTGACCTCCCCAAACGAGGATCCCATGTTTTTGATCCCGACGAATATTGAGTCCATGGAATCGACCGTTGTCTGCGAAACTTCGCCGATCTGTTCCATTACCTTTTCCATCTTCTTGATTTCCTCGGAAATTGCCTCCGACTCCTTGCCGGAAAGTTCCGCAAGTTTGCGTACCTCCCCGGCAACCACGGCGAAGCCCTTACCGGACTCGCCCGCGCGCGCCGCCTCGATGGCCGCGTTCATGGCGAGAATGTTGGTCTGGCCCGCAATGTCCGAAATGGTTTGGTTCGCCTTGAGTAGGGCGAGGGATCGCTCCTCTATCTGTTTCAGGTCGTTGGTAAGTTTTTGGAGCATTTTGTGCCCGGACTCCGAGGATCGCATTAGCGTGTCCGCCGTTTTTCTGGTTTCCAGGGCTATCGAACGAACGGAACCGACGTTGGATACCATGTGCTCAATCGCTTTCGAGGATTTTTCTATGGAATCCGCCTGCGTCTGCACCGTTGCCTGGAAAGAATCAACCTGCCTGAATATGCCGTGGGCGGAACGGGATGCCCCACTCATGGACTGCATCTGGGACTGAACCCTGGCTTCCACCGCACCGATGTGCCTGCTTATGTCTTCCATCGCGCCAAAGGATTCCACGACGACATCGTTGAGCCGCCTGTTCTTTTCGACGGTTTCCGCAAGATGCCGCTTGTTTGTTTCGTCCATCTTCTGTCTAAGGGCGGTTTCGGAATCGACCATGGAGTGGAAGAGATTAAGGCGGCGTTTGCAGGCCAGGCCGGTAACCGTGCCGACGATTACCATCCCGAACAGGCGGAAGGCCTCATAGTACAGCGGAAATTCCACGGGCAGTGTCTGCCCGTTATACACAAAATAATGGGGCAAGCCCAACACATACCTGTTTGCGACAATGACTACCAGGTACGTAGAGGCGGCGTATATGCCCGAAAAATACGCGCAACGGGCACTATACCTGCAAGATCCGGCCATGATCAGTATTGGGTAGAACAATGCCCGGAAGGAAAGGAACGGAAGCGGCGGCGATACCATCGGGTAGGTGCAACTGATCCAGATGATCGCGCCCAGCAGCGTCATGTCTATAATGGTGCTGACATATTTGAACGAGTCCTGGAGCCTTTCGGCCTTGCGCACGTAGACAAACAGGTAAATGGAATACACCAGAAGGATACCGGTAATGATATGGGCACGCCAAGGTATCCACTCGCCGCCCTGCATGGCCCTGATTACGGCGACACCCGTCGTGCTTACCGTAAAAATGCACCCCATTATTAGGCGCACGTTGCTTATAAGTTTTTCCCCGCCGTGTTCGTCGGCCCTGACCCGTTCGTTGATTTCGCTGATTGTCATGCAACCCCCTAATGATTGATGAAATCTAATGGTAGCTGTGGAAGCAAAGGAACAAGAAAGTGAGATTCGATACCACGAAAGCAGAGCATACACAAATATACGGTATTTCATGGGGGAAGTCAACTTGTTTGGCAAATGGTTCTTCGGGGAAAGGCATAACCCAAGTTATGGGGGCAATGCCCTGGGGCCTTTGTTCCAGGAGCGGTTACCTGTTCGCTATTCCCAGCACCCCGGCCACCGCCCGTTCCCTTCCAGGCCTGTTACGGTGGATGGGGGTGTTTACCACCCGAACTTCGCCGTCCGGGAAGCGCATGGCAAGGGAAGTCGAGCCGCCGCCGTCAAAATTGATCCCCTCCGCGGCCCCCAGCGCCCTCAGCAGGAGGGCCGTTTCCGCCTCCGTGCTGCCGACGCTGCCGAACCGCCGCCCGTCTATTGCCAAAAGGTACAGGAACCTGCCGCAGGGGGAAATGCCTGCGGCGCTGCGCGGATGCCTGGACTGTAAATCCAGCACCCTGGGGACAAGTTCGTGGTTTTCCAGAATTCTGCGAAAACCACCCACGGCATTAGCAATGTTTTCGCTGCAGCAAATTTCGTACTGGGCCTTTATCGCCGTGCTTCCGTCCGTAAAAAAGACCAGTGCGTCAAACCTGGGGTTCGGTGGCGAAAGCATCCTGCCGTCGGCAATGACAAGGCCTATGTTGGCCCTCGGCTCCCCTTCCCTGCCCGACACCGGCTCGAAGGGCAGGGCGTTAATGCCGGCCAGGAGATCGTTGTCACGGACAAAACTGCTTACCTTCGTGCTAAGGGTATCGTCCCCCAGGCTGCCGGCCATGCCGCCAGCCACTGTTATACGCAGGTTTGGGCAGAAAAGGTACATTCGCAGTGCATGGAACTCAAGGCGGGGCTGTGACACCCTCCCGGAAAAATAGGCAAGGCAAAAACCGGCGGCAGCGGCCTGGCCGCAGACCCCGCCGCCGGGGAAAGGCTGCCACAAAGGCAGAACGTCCCCAGGAAAGGCCGCAAGGGCAAGAGGCTGGTCATCGATCGGGGAAACCGTGGCACAGGAGGAAAAGAACAGGAAAAAAACAAAGACGGCTGCGCCAGGCAGGAAAAAAACGCTGCGGCCACCGCCAGGGGGAACCCTGGCGGCAGGGGAATTAATATTCCGCACGGCCTTTTCGTGTTTTCTTCATCAGCTTGCGGGCAATGGCCTTTTTCTTCCGGTTAAGGATGGTAGAGGGCTTCTCATAGTATTCCCGTTTCTTGAATTCGCGGATAATGCCTTCCTTTTCCACCATGCGCTTGAAGCGCTTGATGGCTTTCTCAAGAAGCTCATTGTCGTCGATAACTATATACGCCAAAAAAAATCACCTCCTTTCCCAGGGGTAAAGATTGATAGGCCATGCCAGGCACGACCACTAATAACCCAGCTTACTTAAAAACGCGGTTCTGTCAAGAAGGGGCCTGGAAACAAAGGCGTCGGGGTCGGTGTTTTCCCCAAAAACCCTCAGTTCCCAGTGAAGGTGCGGCCCCGTGGCAAACCCGGTCGCACCGCTCAGGCCCAGGACGGCACCGGTTTCAATCATGTCGCCCTCGACGACCCCTATCGAATCCAGGTGATAGTACACGGAGTAAACCCCGGGCAGGTGCTCGATGATCACCGACTTTCCAGAGACAATCCTGTCACGGGCCAGCACCACCCTCCCGGCCCCGCTGGCGAAAACGGGGGTCCCAGTCGGCACGCCGTAGTCGATGCCGGCGTGAATCGACGTGCTGCTGCTGCCGTCCAGGTTCACGAATACCCTGCGGGCGGCGAAAAGGCTGGTGCGGCGGGTGGACTCGACCGGGCGGACAAAGTAGTCGAAGAAATGCGCCTCGTCCCCCACCCTGCCGAGAACCGCCCACAGATGCTCGGACTCGGCGACCCTCTGGGGGCTCATGTCCCTTTGGATGCCGGTGAGCGTCGGGCTAAGACGAATCGTCTCGGAGGGGAATTCCCTGTGGATCACTTCCAGGGGGATTTCCGCCGCCGTCCCCTCCCCGGTTTCCAGGAGGATTGTTGCACGGCCAGCGCTTGCCGTCGTGGGCACGGTCAGCACGGTGGCCTTGAAGGTCCGCACGCCGTCCTCGCAGGTCACGGGGAAGAACGTGGCCCTGCCAAGCCTCCTTTCCCCAATCATCAACACGGCCGCCTCCACCCCCAGGCCGTACCTTACCCCAATCGTCACCGGATCCCCAGGCCGGGGGGTTTCGGGCATTAGGGCGTATTGCAGGTACAGCGCGCGGGGTACGTAGGGCTCGACTTCCGGCTCCGGAACGCCGGGCCTGGGGGCGGTGCTGCAGCTAAGTGCTATGCACAAAAACAAAAACAGCAAAGTCCGAACAAGCCTGTGCGGGCGTATCGTCATAAGCATTGCCAGCGTTCCCCTCATCGGCTTCTCCTCAAGTCCGTTACCATCATCTGGGGCGTGGCAATGCCTTTGTACCAGTCACGCGAAATGCTGAATACCACGTCAACGGAATCCCCCTTGCCGAATTCTTTTTTTATCACACGGTTTGCGGCATCCCAGAAAAGGGCGGGCCATTTGTGGGCCCTGCCGGCAAGGGTCATCTTTAGATGCTTCGATTCGCCCTTGCCGACGAAGCCGACATCTTCCACGACAAGGTTTTTTGCAAGAAATGTCAAAGGCTCGTTCTCGTTCCCGTAGGGGGCGAAGCGGTCTATCAGGTTGAAGAGCAGGTCGGGCTTGAGGTAGTCGGGCGGGAGCTCCGCGTCTATGGCTATGCCCTTCTTTTCGCCGTCCTCGGAAAACTCCATCGAACGCGCCACGGTTTTGAGGCGTTCGGTAAAGGTTTCCCAGTTGCCCTTTACCAGGCTAAAGCCCCCGGCGAATTCGTGCCCGCCCGAATCGATGAAGAGGTCGCTGCACTGTTCCAGAAGGCCGCTTATGACGTAGCCCCTCGCCGAGCGAACCGAGCCGGTGCAGACATTGCCGGCAAAACAAACCACGACCGCGGGGATTTTGAAGCGCCTTGCCAGGCGCTGGGCTATAAGCCCCGTGACACCCTTGTTAATCTCCTCCCCGTAAACCAGCACCAGCTTGTCGCCGTGGTCGGCAAGGGAACGGTATGCCATTGGCTCGGCTATGCCCCAGATTTCGTTTTCCAGATCCTTCCTCTGCCTGTTCATGTCAACAAGTTCCTGGGCGAGCTTCCTCCGCTCCATGGGGTCCTTCTCGAAAAGCAGGTTCGCAGCCTTTTCCGGGCTGCCCATCCTGCGGGCGGCGTTGATCGCCGGGCATAGCTTCCACGAGACATCCTTTACGTCGAAGCGGCTGCCGGAAAGCCCCAGCTTTTCCAGAAGCTCGGATATCCCAGGCCTGGGCCCCCCCCCGGGGGTATCGCCCGAGGTACCGTCCGGCGCAAGCGATTTAAGCCCGCCCTTGATGATGATCCTGTTCTCGTCGAGAAAAGGCATTATGTCGGCTATGGTTCCCAGTGCGGCAAGCTGCAGGTCGCGGCTTTCGTCCGTGCTGGGGATTTTTTCACGCTTCCATATGTACGAACGAAAAATGTTGACGAAAACGTCAAGCTCGCTGACCTCCCTGTCGGAGTATTTCGCTACCGTCGAAAGCTCCTTTATGCGAAGCAGGCTCTTCCCCGAAACCTGCGGTATTTCCTTCCCTATTTCCTGGGCAATGTCCATCATCTCGATTTCCACGCCGGTGCCGAAAAGTTTTGCCATGACCCGTTTCTGCAGCGGCGCGTCCCAGACGAGTATCTGCTGCCCTTCGAGAAACGCGGGCAGGCGCGTCTCGCCTATGGAAACCATTTCGGGCATTATCGTTTCGGTAAGGGTCCCCGTCACGGCGAGGTTCCGCACCCTGGCGACCTCGACGACCCAGGCGTCGTTCACCGGGCGGGTGTTCAGAAGGCAGATCGGCTGCCCGTACAGCTCGCTCTTCTGCGCGAAGCGCAGGGCGGACACGAGCTTGTAGGCGACGCCGCAGCCTGAAAGATCCTTGAAGGGATAGCTGGTGTCCCTGAGCTTCGGGTTGAGTATAACCATGGCCTCGGGAAGCTCCTCCTGCGGCTCGTGGTGGTCGGTGACGATTACGTCGATGGAAAGCTCGTTGGCGCGCCTGATTTCGGCGAGGCGCGATATGCCGCAGTCAACGGTTATGATTAGGGTTCCGAAGTTCGCGGCGAATTCCTCGACGGCCTCCATCGAAAGCCCGTAGGGGTCCTCGCCGCCGGGAATGCGCCAGGTTACGTCCATGCCAAGGTCCTCAAGGTATTCGGTAAGAAGCACCGTGCCGGTTATGCCGTCCACGTCGCTGTCGCCGAAGACCAGTATCTTTTCGCCCTCCTCCTTCGCGGCAAGGATGCGCTCGACCGCGTCCTCCATGCCCGGAAGCTCGAAGGGGTTTCGCAGGTACCTAAGGTCGTCCTCCAGAAAGAATTTTATCGAATCCCCCGATACTATCCCCCGGCGGGCCAAAACCGAGGCCATAAGCAGGTCGCAGCCGTATTTCGCGCTTATATTCTTGACCTGCTCGCCGGAGATCGCTTTTTTTTCCCATTTCATGCTTGCTCCAAAGTAGCCTAATTATGGACAATTGGCAAGCGGGTAGACGGGGTGGCTGCCAGTGGGTTTCATTACACACACGGCAGTTGACACCCCACAGCCCTAAGCCGTACAATATCCGCTATGTGCCCGGTAGCATCCACGCCAGCAAGAAAGATATCCATCCGCGCGGTAGTCTCATTTTTTCTCACGCTGTGCCTGTGCTTCTCGCTGGTTTTCCTCATGGTCTTTAACCGCTACCAGGTCGAAAGGCTCACCATGGAACAGTTGATTACGGAAAAGGGCATCCGAATCAACAGCGTCATGTCCAGGCTGCTGTCCGGCGTCCATGCGCTTTCGGCCTACGTGCAGCACAACAACGGCGAGATCACCGGCTTCGCCCAGCTTGCGTCCATGCTAATAGACGATCCGGCCATCATGAATATGCTCGTCGCCCCGAACGGCGTGGTTTCCGAGATCTACCCCCTGGAGGGAAACGAGGCAGTGCTGGGCATCGATCTCCTTTCGGAAAGCGGGGGATGCCCGAAAGCCGCCCTGTCAAAGGAAACCAGGCAGATCGTGTTTGGCGGGCCTTTTAAGGGCGTCCTGGGCAGACAGATATTGGTGGGCAGGCTCCCGGTGTTCATAAACGGTCCCGACGGCACGGAGCGTTTTTGGGGCATCATTTCCGTGACCCTCGCACACCCGCAGGCGCTTTACGGGGTGGGCCTTGGCGACCTGAACATACTGGGTTTCGACTTCGAGATATGGCGGCTAACCCCCGACAACGACGAGATGCAGGTAATCGCGAGCAGCGAGCATCACCGCCACGCCAATATCCGCTACATCGAAAAACCCGTTTCCATTATGAACGCCACCTGGTATTTCCGTATCCTGGCGGTTCGCGCGTGGTACGGATTCCCGGAAACCTGGATCTCGGTTTTTGTCAGTATCTTTGCCAGCATTATGATTGCCGTCGTCGTGCAGAGCAATCGGGATTTGAGGAAGCTTAGGGACAGGCTGGGGGTGCTGTCAAACACCGATCCTTTGACCGGCGTCCATAACCGGCGGTACTTCATGGAAGCCGCCACCGGACAGATGGAAAGGGCGAGCAGGTATGACAGCGAATCATTTGTAATCATTTTGGATCTGGATCACTTCAAGGCCATAAACGACAGGTACGGCCACCAGTCCGGCGACATGGTGCTGCAGGAGGTGGCCCTGCGTGTCGCGGCCACGCTGCGCCCCTACGATCTCTTCGCGCGTTACGGGGGGGAGGAGTTTATACTGTTCATTACGGACATGGATCAGGTGTCGGCGGTGCGGCTTGCGGAGCGCATACGGCTCGGCATCGCCGCCACACCGATCAAGATGACGGACGCGAGCGCCGAGGTGACCGTAAGCCTCGGCATTGCCCAGGCGACCCCCGTGAACAAACTGGAGGCGGCCATCGCCAGTGCCGACAAGGCCCTTTACAAGGCGAAACACGAAGGCCGCAACAAGGCCGTGTACTATTAGCTAAATCTCCATTGCCTCACCCCGGTAGTCGATGAACCAGCCCTTTTCGGGCGGTATTTCCTTCTCGCCGCTTATGATCCGCCAGATGCCGAGGGCGGCTTCCTCCGGCTCGATCTGCGCGTTTTCCCTGCCCATCTCGGTGTTCATGCGTCCAGGGTGCAGTGCGTATACCCTGTAGCGTGAAACCGTTTTCGCGAGGACGGCGGCCAGCTTGTTCTGCGCGGCCTTGCTGACGGAATAGCCCGGATACCCGGCGCCGACATGGGTCATGGAACCGGCCTCGGAGCTAACGAGCATGAA
>Ga0209755_10006203_pt1 | contig 13328 bp, 14 predicted proteins | sample TergutCo191P1_FD_187301 | JGI IMG/M metagenome (GOLD analysis project Ga0209755, IMG submission 187301) | Cornitermes sp. P1 segment gut microbial communities from Petit-Saut dam, French Guiana - Co191P1 (SPAdes) (version 2) | ecosystem: Host-associated > Arthropoda: Insects > Digestive system... | reverse complement strand
GTATGGCTTTTTGTCAGAAAACCCAAACTTTGCCCGTGCCTGCGAAGAAAACGGCATTATTTTCGTTGGCCCGCCATCAAATGTTTTGGAGAAGATGGGCGACAAGCTTAACGCAAAGGAAATTGCAAAGGCATGCGGAGTCCCTACAATCCCGGGCAGCGATAGCCCGCTGGAAGGGCTGGATCAAGCCATAGAGCGTGCCAACGAGTATGGTTATCCAATAATTCTAAAAGCGGCTGCCGGCGGCGGCGGCAAAGGGATGCGCCGCGTAGAAAACGATGCAGAACTGCAGCAAATGTTCCCGCTTGTGCAAAGTGAAGCTTTAAAATCATTTGGCAACGGTGATATCTTTATGGAAAAATACTTGGTAGAGCCAAAGCATATCGAAATTCAAATTTTAGCGGATAAACACGGCAATGTCGTGCATCTTTTCGAGCGTGATTGTTCGCTGCAGCGGCGTTACCAAAAGGTTATTGAAATTGCCCCGGCTGTTTCACTGGCCGACAGTATCAAGGCCGCATTGTACCAAGACGCGGTAAAAATCGCCAAGGCTGTGGACTATGTAAGTGCCGGCACGGTGGAATTTTTGGTTGACAAATCCGGACGGCATTATTTTATAGAGATGAACCCGCGTGTGCAGGTAGAGCATACCATCACAGAGATGATTACAAACGTGGACATAGTGCAGTCACAGATTCTTATTGCCGAAGGCCACGACCTGGCAAGCCCAATGATAAACATACCTTCGCAGGGCAGCGTGCAAATAAACGGTGTGTCCATCCAGTGCCGCGTAACCACGGAAGACCCGCTAAATAATTTTTCGCCGGATATCGGCAAAATAACCGTGTATCGCTCCAGCGGCGGCCACGGCATTCGCTTGGATGCGGGCAATGCGTTCACCGGGGCAGAAATTCTGCCATATTACGACAGCCTGCTTGTTAAAGTTTCGGCATCTGGCCGCAGCTTTGAAGCGGCTATTCGCCGCGCCCGCCGCGCTTTAAGTGAAATGCGGATACAGGGCGTTAAGACAAACATCCAATTTTTGAATAACATATTGGAACACCAGAAATTTGCCGCAGGCGAATGTAACACCACATTTATAGACGATACTCCGGCTTTGTACGAACTGCCAGCATCCCGCGACCGGGATACCAAAATTTTAACCTATATTGCGGAGCTTGCAGTAAATGCCCCGCATTCGCATAAACAAGAACTTGCCCCGGTGCCTGTCGCATCGGCCTTTAGTCCCTGTCATGAGTCCCACAACCTCAAGCAATTACTTGACCAACAAGGCCCCGCGGCTGTCCGTGACTATTGCCTAAACAGCAAGCAGCTGCTGATATCTGACTCCACCCTGCGCGACGCACACCAGTCATTGCTGGCCACCAGAGTACGCACAAAAGACATGGCCGCTATCGCGGAATATATGTCCTATGCAATGCCAAACGCCTTTGCACTGGAAATGTGGGGCGGCGCAACCTTTGACGTGGCGTATCGCTTCCTAAAAGAATCACCTTGGGAGCGGTTAAGCATCCTGCGTGAAAAAATCCCCAATATCCTGTTCATGATGCTTTTGCGCGGTGCCAACGCTGTGGGTTATACAAGCTACCCAGACAATGTTATACGCCAATTTATTAAAGAAGCTGCTGACGCAGGTATAGACGTTTTCCGGATATTTGACTCGCTAAACTGGCTGCCCAATATGGATCTGTCCATCGAGGAAGTTTTGAAGCAAAACAAAATTGCGCAGGGATACATCTGCTACACAGGCGATATTTCGGATCCAACTCGCGACAAATACAATCTCAATTACTATGTAAACATGGCAAAAGAGCTGGAACGCCGCGGCGTTCATATACTTGGTATAAAGGATATGTCTGGCCTGCTAAAGCCGTATGCGGCTCACAAGCTTGTAACCACGCTCAAAAATGAAATTGGACTGCCCATACATTTGCATACTCACGACACCAGCGGCAACGGGGTGGCTACCTTGCTTAAAGCCGCAGAAGCCGGCGTAGACATTGTGGATACTGCCATAGCCTCGCTGTCGTCGCTAACCAGCCAGCCGTCTATGAATGCAGTTGTTACGGCATTCGAAGGCCACGAGCGCGATACGGGCCTATGTGACGAAAAACTGCTGCCAATTGCGGAATACTGGGACCATGCGCGCAAATTTTATGCCGATTTTGAAGAGGGGCTAACGTCCCCAACCACGGATATCTATAAATACGAAATGCCGGGCGGCCAGTACACCAACCTAAAAGCACAAGTAGACAGCGTTGGCCTTGGCTCACGCTTCAAAGATGTGAAGGATATGTACCGCAGCGTAAATACCATGCTTGGGGATATTGTAAAGGTAACACCATCGTCCAAAATGGTTGGCGACTTTTCGATTTTTATGGTACAGAATAACCTGACCCCGGAAAATATTGTGGAACGCGGCAAGCATTTGGCCTTCCCGGACTCTGTAGTAAGCTATTTTAGCGGGATGATGGGGCAGCCGCAGGGCGGCTTTCCAAAGGATATACAAAATATTGTGCTAAAGGGCCAAGAAGCCATAACCTGCCGCCCCGGCGAGCATTTGCCATCCGCAGATTTTGACGCGGTAAAGGGAAAAATGGCCGCGTTTTGCCCTGGTGCCAACATGCAAGACATAGTATCCTATTGCCTGTATCCAAAATTGGTAGAAGAGTTCTTCGCCCACAGGCAGGAATATTCAGATTTATCTGAAATGGATACCCCCGTTTTCTTTGGCGGCCTTTTGCCCGGCGAAAGTACAGAAGTTGAAATAGAAGACGGTAAAGTGCTGCTAATCCGCCTTGTGCACATAGGCGATTTGGACGATGAGGACAACCGTCTGGTAGTTTTCGAACTAAATGGCAGCAGGCGCGAGATTATGGTACAGGACAAAACTGTAGTAACAGCATCCGCCAAAACCGCATCTGCCGTATTGGTTGCCGACCCTGCCAACGCAAACGAAATTGGCGCGACCCTGCCAGGCATGATAAGCAAAATAACCGTATCCACCAGCGACAAAGTAGCCGAGGGCGATGTTGTGGCCGTTATCGAAGCCATGAAAATGGAGACAACAATTGTAAGCAAAGCCGCCGGTACAATCGGTCAAATATATGCACAAGAAGGCCGGACTGTAAAGGCTGGGGAACTGCTAATGCGCGTAGAATCATGAACAACCCTATAAAACTGCGCCCGCATCATTTGCTTTGCACCCAAACCTACAGCGGCAAGGGCTATAGCAGCGATTTTGTAGAAAATATGGACATTATAACATCGCGCCTGCGCCTTGCCCCCGAAACCATTGTTGAAATTGTAACAACTACTGACGATATTTGCGCAAAATGCCCGCTTGTAACCGAGGCGGGCTTTTGTGCAGCCCAAGAAAAAGTACAACGCATAGACAGCAAAGTCATGACCCATTTTGGCATTTGCGAAAAAGCATATGCCTACGGGGACATAACCCGCGAAATTGGCAAAAAAATAAATGCCTCCATATTCGAAGACATTTGTGGTGAATGTGAGTGGTATCCTATTTGCTGGGACGCGGGAAGCTTATATCATCGCCCCAAGACGTAAGTTCATTGAAAAATTCCAGTACCCCCGCCAGCCCTGCCGTCCACAGGAATGCCCGGTCGCGTTCGCATATTTCATCTAGTGTCATCCAGCGAGTTTCCAGCAGGATTTGTTTTTCTTTTTCCGATAAGTTTGGCCCAATCATAGGAGTTTGGTCGCTAATGTCTACATGGAATGAATGAACCGTTGTGCCGACATGGGGGCAGTGGTATGTGCCAAGACTTTTAACAATTTGACCGGAAACATTGCATTCTTCCCATAGTTCGCGTATTGCGGCTTGTTGTGGCGTTTCGCCGGGTTCTATGCCGCCGCCAGGTATGCCATGGTATTCTTTATCGCCGCGCTTTTGGCGTATCATTAATATTTTACTGTCTCTGATAACTATGCAGACTGCGCCGTCTTTGTGTGCCATTTTTCAAAACCCCTCTTCCTCGTCTGCAATCAACAACGTCAACCGGCCTTTTATATGCTGCCCCTCAATAGTGGAAATGACAAAGCACACCCGCTGTGGCGAATCACAATCCACGCAATGCCCGGCGGCAATACATGGCGGGTTATAGCCCGCCCTTTTTGCGTTTTGTGAAGCAGCAGTGTTGCGGGCACGCTTTATGGCTTGGTCATAGGTTGCGGTTATTTTGTTTTTGCCAACCACGATATAAACCTTGTCTGGCCCATAGGAAATTGCGGCGACTCTGTTGCCACTGTGGTCTATGTTTACGATTCTTCCACATTCGGATACGGCATTCGAGCCGGAGATATAACAATCGGCCAGAAGAGACGCACGTTTTAGCTCGCGCATTTCTTCCGGGGTATTGCCAAGAGTTTTGTCAAAAACTACGTTGTCCCTGTCGCAAAGGACTTTTGTTATATTCATGCTCTTTAGAGTTGCAGAGTTACCTATGCCCACTTTTGCCGTTGAGGGAATTTGTTGCAGTAAGTATGCTTTTATTTGGTTGAATGAATCGAACCATAGTACATCAACGTTGCGTTTTGCTAAATTCTTTGTAAGCAGCTCCATATCATTTCGCACTGCTATAAACTTTGTCGCAAACCCAAGCTGTCCGTGCCGCAGTGTACAATGTACTTGGGCAGCAGTCTTCGCCATTCAACTCATCCACAATGGACTGGATAAGGGGCTGCTGAATATGATCCGGCGTTTCGACCGGGATTTCTTGTGCTCCATCCGCGGTTTCATAAATAATTGGTCCGGTGCCAAAGCATTCCAGTGCGATTCGCCCTTTGCTGCCAACAATTTCGATAAGGTCTTTCCCAACCCCGGCGGTAAAGCACCAATCGCCGCTGCCATGCACACCACTTTCGAACGCAAAGCAAACATTGAGGATATCTTCTGGCTTATAATATCCCGCTTGGTTTGACACAATGCTTTTGACTTCGGTAATTTTGCCAAGTAAAAAATCCAGTATATCCAGCTGATGCACGGCGATATCCATGAAAATACCCCCGCCAGAAATTTCGGGCTGTACACGCCATGCTTTGTCGTCTTTTTCTCCCGCCCCGGTGGTAAAGTACGAGATATGTGTAAACCGCACGTTGCCAATCGCGCCCTGTTGCAGCAGCTCGCGCACTTTTAAGAAGCGCGGCAAGGCGCGCCTGTAGTACGCGGCAAAGGATTTTGTGCCGGTTTCTTCGAAGGCTTTTATCATTTCCATATGGTCGGCATAGTTCATGGCTACGGGTTTTTCTATATAACATGGGATTTTTGCCGCGGCGCATTTTAGCGCGTATTCCTTGTGCGAACCGGGCGGCGTAGCAATGTAAATTGCGTCAATTTGTGGGTCGGCCAGCATTTCATCTATGCTGTCGTATACGGTTGAAATGCCATGCCGTGCTGCGTAGTCTTCCGCTTTGGTGCGGGTGCGGTTTGTTACGGCATACAAGACAGAATTGCGGGCTTTGTAAAAGGCTGGGCCGCTTTTGCGCTCTGTTACGTTGCCAGTGCCTACCATGCCCCAGTTTATTGTTTTCATTGGGCTACCTCCTATAGAATAATAATTTCCTTGCTGGAATTGTTTAACACTTCATTGCCGCTGGGCGTTGCAACCACAATATTTTCGATGCGCATACCAAATTTACCTGCGATATAGATGCCGGGTTCGATAGAGAATGCCATGCCCGGTTCCAAGTTGCGCTGGTTATTTTTCTTGATATCCGGGGCTTCGTGTATCATATAACCTATGCCGTGCCCTAGCCGGTTAACGAAATTGTCGCCATAACCTTTGGTTTCAATTATGTCCCGTGCGGCTTTGTCGATATCGGGGACATACGCGCCGGTAACGGCGGCCTGTTCGCCAGCTTCATAAGAACGGCGCACAATATCATAAATTTTGCGCTGTTCGTCGGTAATTGCTCCCACAAAAACAGTGCGCGACATATCGGAAAACATGCCGTTAACAGTGCATCCGAAATCGAGTATCATCATATCTTGCTTTTCAATTACACGGCTTGTACCATGATAATGCGGATAGCTGGAGTTGGGGCCGGATGCAATAATGCCCCATGTGTTTTGACCGCCGCCCGCGCTCATATGCTCGCATAAAAATTGTAGTATATCGCTTTCTTTTAACACGGGTTTGATAAATTTCAAAACTGCTGTAAATGCATCGTCGGCTATTGCGGCAGCTTTGCGTAAATCGGCAATTCTTGCTCGTTTTTAATAATGCGGGCTTCTTCTATAATTGGCACGCCATTAACAAAATTGATGCCGCAATCACGCTCTATTTCCAGTATGTTAAAGGCCTGGGCACTGCTATTGACGCCCAGTGTGGTGCTAATTAGGCCATATTTGGTTAAAACATGCTTAACCACTTCTGTCATAGATTCACCATCACGCCAGGTATAAACCCTAAGGTCGCAACCCAAAGCATTTTCAACTTCGTCCTTATACAACAAGTTGCAAATGAAAAAACTTTCGCCGTTGTCGGTAACAAAAAGAGCCTGAAAACGTTTGCACATCTTGGGTGTAAAGCCGGTCAAAAAGAGCATATCTTCCGAAGGGCAAATCAACATGCCGCTCAAGTTGTTGGTCTTTAGCTGCTGCGCCAGCTTGTTTATACGATTTTTGTTAATCATTTTTAATCACTCTTTCTACATATCGCCCGCGGGCGTCGCCAACGGTCTTGCCTTCCAAAAGCAATTTTTTTATGCCACGCTGCAGGCTTGTATCCTCTGGTAATTGGGTTATGTCGTCGCTTACGTCGCCATATTCTTTGTCAAACACCCAGCGCATAAAATAATTGCTTTCTGGGATGAGTTCAAATATTTCGTAGTCTTTTTGGAAGTTTAAAATGCGTGATTCTGCGGGTAAAACTTCTTTTAGCGCGGGGGAAAGCAGCCATGTGCAGCATTGTATTTGTGGCGAACCGTGTGGGGCATAAAATGATTTTGCCATGTCGTAAGACTCACGAAGGGCGTCGTTTGTCATAACTGCATCTGACGGGATGTGTACCGAGATATGTCCTTCTTGCATTAGCTCAAATTCCAATACGCCCAGCCGCACAATGCGCATGGACAGTTGCCGCCATGCCCACCAGCCGCGGTCAAAATGGTAGCGGCCATAGGTACCAAAATGTTCGAGTATAAACCGGGTGAAGCACTTCATTGTGTCCAAGAAAATTTTGTCGCATATGCCTTCACGGGCATAATTCTCCCTTGTTTTCAGCGCGGCGCATAGTTGCGCGGTTAGCATTTTTATGCTGGTTGGGTCGGTATTGTCAAAAATTTTCACCAGGCTGTTGTACGCAGCATCTTCTTCGCCTTGTATTGTGAGTGAATTAATGTAGGGTGATAGTTCTGTCATATCTAAACCTGCCCAAACCGTGGAGATTTGGTCAATCATTTCTGCTGGCAGGGATATTTCGCGGGATAGATTTAATAGTTGCTGTATGTTTGACATTATGAATCAAAACCTCTCTAATATATTCCGGCCCAAAGCTCTGGCCTGTTCCAGCCGTCTGGGCTGCGCTAATATATCGCCTGGCTTGTCGGCAGACGCGGTTACGCCGTTTAGCTCGCCCGGGACGCACAATGCCCCGTTCGAGAGATAAAAATTGTGCATAACATCCAGCACTTTAGACTGCCCGCCGCCCGCGGTAGCGCGGCCTACGGCAATTGCGCCGCCAAGCTTGCCCTTTAGGGGCCTATCTTTGGCCGCGAATGTGCGGTCTAACAACGCTTTTAGCTGCGCGGGCACGTTTCGCCAATACGACGGGGCGGAAATAATAATTGCACCGCAGGTTCTAAAGGCTTCGTAAACTTTTTGCATGTCGTCTTTTATGAAGCAGGCTCTTTCTTCGACGCATGTCGTCTTTTATGAAGCAGGCTCTTTCTTCGACACAAGTTTCGCAGCCAATACATGGTTCTATTTTCGTTTCGGATAATAATATCCGCGTTATGTTCCAGCCCGCTTCTGCAAATGGTTGCAGCGCGGCGTCCAGTAAAATTTCCGAATTTCCGCCCTTGCGCGGTGTGCCAGAAATGCCAAGGATGTTCAAGAAGCGTTCCTCAGCGTTCATAGCTGCCTCCTAGATAATTGTTGCGCCAATTATAACATAGCAAATTAGGATAAGAAAACTAATTGTGCGCTGGTATAATAAAATCACCGCGCGGAAAGAGGTGCTTTAATGAACCACAGTACAACATTACAGACAGTCCTTGACTACATCGATGACAATATCAAAAACGAAATAACCGCTACCATGATAGCAGAAAAAGCCGGGTATTCTGCATATCACTTTAGCCGTGTTTTTACCGGCGCAATAGGGATTTCTGTAATGAGCTATGTAACATGGCGCAAATTGCAGTACGCGCTGTATGACCTTTCTCAGGGTCAAAAAGTAATAGACGTAGCAATGGAGTACGGCTTTGAAACACATGGCGGGTTTACAAAGGCCTTTGTAAATTGGTTTGGCTTCCCGCCGTCGCTATGCCGGCTGCGCCTCACCGTAAGCCCGCCAATTAAACCAAATGTAAACATGCTGACAAATAAATTTTTAGGAGGTAATGCAATGCATCCACATATTATTGAACTAACGCCGTTTTCCGTCGTTGGCTATCCACGCTGCTATAAATCGGAAAACATTAAGGAAAAAATCAACCCGTCAACCTTTTACGATACAGAAAATTTGGATTACGTCGCAATTTTAACAAAATTACATGACACGTTTACAAAATCCAAGCATTTTGAAATTTGCATGTGCTACGATATCAACGAAAGCACAGGCGAATTCACCTACATGATGGGTAGGGGTATCGACCAGCCGGACGACCTTGCAAATATAGAGCCGGACATGACAAAGGTCGATATTCTCGGCGGTTTATACGCCATTTTCTCTACCCCGCCTGTTGATGGCGCACTATGGCGCGAAACCTACCAGAATACATGGAACGAAATATTCCTGCATTGGCTGCCGCAATCCGAATTTGAATATGACGACATACGGCGTGATTTTTCGTACCATGACTATAGAGAACATGGCTGGTATTTTGGCGGCAAAGAACAAGTTGACCTATGTATTCCAATACGCCAACGGGAAGAAGAAATGCGTAAATCGCAGTTGCGTGCCGGTTGTTAAAAAATCAAGTCGTGATTTTCTGTCACGACTTGATTTTTATTCGCTCCAGCCAAAGATAATCGCGCCTTCGTACATATGCTTTAAGCCTCCATTCCATTTCCTTGAGAATACCCGGCCAGCCTTTCAGAAAGCGTGCCGGTATGCAGTTCAAAAAGGTGATTGTCAAAATCATAAAAATATATTGAACGTCCCTCACCGGCAATACGCGTACGGTTAGGACGCTCGGGTCTAATCTCCGCACCAACATCTTTTATTCGTGCAATGTACATATCCATGTCATTCTCCGCAATTTTGAACGCGATATGGTTATATGTGCGTTCTGATAGCGGCTCACCCTTGTTTAACGCAATCCACAGCTTGCCTATGAGAAGATATTTCACTGTCGAATCTCTTGAATAAACTTCTTCTGCTCCAAAAATCCGCACTAAAAATGTAGCCGTCCGCTCCAAATCTTTTACGACGAGAGTGATGTGGCTTATACCAGTAATCATTGTTGCCAAACCCATGATACGTCATACTTTTGAATATTTTCATCTGCGGTGATGAGTATGAAATTTTCCACAATTGTTGTTGCAATCAGCATCCCATCGAAAGGGTCACGATGGAGTAATGGGGGAGTGTTATAAGTTTTGATATGTGTACTATCTATTGTAGAAAACCCATACCCGAACAAATTAACGCCTTGATATATTTCTTCTATACCCATTGGCAGCGGAAGTTTTCCAATACGATTTTTAATAGCAATTTCCCACAATGACGCTATACTAACAAACTTGCGATGTTTTTCATCCAATAAAATTTGCATTACAGTGGAAGGAATCCTGTCATATTCATACATTGCCCAAAGAACCACATGTGTATCTAAGAGATAATCCATTAGTACATATACTCCTTCAAGTCCTCTAAGGGCTCGTTAAAATCATCGGGTATTTTTACCTTTCCATTCCACAACCCCAAAGCAATAGTACTAGATTTACTCGGCTCTGGCTCTACTAAAAACCGAGAGTTATTTCTTGATTTCGCCTCACGCTTAACGGGCTCAACAAAAGTAATGATAACTTTGTATTCCTCCTTTATATCAATTGGTTGTGTCGGATTAAAAGTGTTGCCATCATAAATGGCTTCAATTGTATACATATACTCATCTCCTTCTATTCTATATATTACATTGGAAATATGCCATTGACAACATAAATCCTAATTTATCCATCCCTCCACGGCTTTTTACCATCCAACCAGCCATTCTCCTGCCAATGCAAATAATCTTTTGTGCGCCCGCGCCCGGCCTTGCGCTCATTTTTATCAATTAAGGACTGGCTTTTTTTCATCACGAAAAACAGCAATTTAACTTTAAGACGCGGGGTTGCGCGTCTTTTCGATTTTATCTTTGCGGCCGTTTTCTCGCACTGTTTTAAAATAGCATTTTTGCGCTTGGTATCAACAAGTTCCCATTTTGGCTGAAATAAGGCTTGTTTTATAATATGCACGCGGGCGACGCCCCAAAAATCCAGGCTATCTTTTATACAGCGGGCAGTTTTGCCCATACCCACACCAATTGCGTTTGTGATTATCACTGCCTGCTTGCTAAACATTGGCTTCTCTGGCGAGTGGGCCATCCATTTTGTTGCAAAATGGTCTAGCATGGCCTTCATTTGCCCAGTTACATTAAATACATACGACGGCGACGCAATTACCAGCAAATCTGCATTAACAATACTTTCCCAAATTGGGACAGTGTACTGCGAATGCGGGCAAACGCTGATATCGCGATAAAAACACGCCTTACAGCCTGTGCAAAACACCGGGCAGTCGCGCGGCAGATAAAACTCTGTTATATTGTGGCCGTCGCCCATTGCCGAAAGGAATAGTTCTTTCATTGCGTGGGTGCAGCCTTTTTGTTCTGTGCCGTTGATTACAGTTATGTTCATTTTGCTCACCTTTCTTGTCGCCCGATTATAACATGAAGGATATAAAATCAAAATAAAAAATGAACCTTTTCCTATCCTGCACAGACTATATAAATACAGCTGTAAATCGGATGTTGAGAAACGAGGTGAAAATCATATGAAAACGGAATACGAAGCCCTTTGTACTGCACATATAAAAATGCTGAAGTCGTATCTTTTCCACAAGGTATCCAATACCACCGATGCAGAAGATATTTTGCAGGACGTTTTACTGGCGGCATACAGGGGATTTGACAAACTACACGATAACACCTTTTTCAAAAGCTGGATAATTGGTATTGCGTCGCATAAATGTGTAGATTACTACAAGGCGAAAGCAAAGCGGCTGGAAATCTCACTGGACGAAATAAGTGGCACTATTGCAGGCGACCACGGCGCGGAAACCGCAATGTTAGTTAACGATGCGTTGAGCAAACTGCGTGACAAGGATAAACAGATTCTATATCTGTTTTACATTCGAGGGTATAACCAAAAGGACATTGCCGTAAAACTCGACATTCCCATTGGCACTGTAAAAAGCCGTATAAGCACGGCAAAAGAAAATTTTAAAACATTATACAGCATAGAAGGAGATGTGAAAATGAAATCAAAACCTCAAAAATTCCCGGCGACAATGCCAAAATTCACAATCGAAAAGTCGAACGAAAAGCCCTTTGACGTAAATTTTATTGAAATACCGGGCTGGCTAATGGTGCCACGTATTGGCGAAAAGTCAAGCTTCGCGTTCTACGATGACCCTGACCTGCGCTACACAGGGATGCACACCATGCATTGCACCCGCGAAGCAGAGATTCACGGCATATCATGCGTACAGGTGGAATGCACTTACACAAACGAAGAAAACAAAGTAAGCGATGTACACACTAAATTCATGCGCTCTACGGAAACTCATACGTCATATGTCGCAGAAATGAAAATAAAGGATAACACGTTCTGTTTCGGTTCCTTCTACGACGATGCATGGCTCGAAAACTATGAAATTGGTCACAACAATATTGGCAGGGAAATTGCTCAACAAGTAAAGGGCGTAGCGGTGCTTAACGAAGATGGCAGTTTCACCGTTGCCAAAGACGAATGTCCGGACATTTTTGGCCGGTACAAAGTGGAACTCCTTGGTCGTGTTCACGATACCGTTGCAATACTTGAGATTGATACAGATGTACTAACAATTGCCTATGTAGACCAAAGCGGCCGTACCGTACTGCACAGACGATACAACCGCTATGATTGGAAATTTGACCGCTATAAAGCATTTTGGACAGATAAATTGCCGAATAGCGAGGTGTTGCTGGTAAATGGTAAAAAATTTGTGCATTGGTACGATTGTATTAGCGATTACGTGATGTGAAGTCTATAGTACAGTCATTCTTCCATGATATACTGCGGCCTGCCCATTTCGATTTCGTCATTAACATACTCAATTAGTGAATCGAGTGTCATCAAACCGAGGGTTCCACCTTTTCGGCTTCGTACCGAGAAACCGCCGGCATCAATATCTTTATCGCCAACAATAAGCATAAACGGGATCTTGTCGGATTCGTAGTGTTTGATTTTTTCGCGCATATTACTTTCAGAATAATCGGCTTCGACCCTAAATCCCTTTTGTTTAAGGCTAATCTCCAGTTTTTTGCAGTAGGCATTATGCTGTTGGTTAATGGGAATGATGGCAAACTGCACGGGCGCAAACCATAGCGGGAAATCCCCTTTATAATGCTCAATCAAGACCGCAAAAAAACGCTCTATGCTGCCGAACAAGGCACGGTGAACGATATGTGGCGTGTGCTTTTTGCCATCACTTCCAATATACCTCATATTGAAGCGTTCGGGTAGATTAAAATCGAATTGGATTGTGCTGCATTGCCACTCACGTCCAAGTGAATCATACAGCTTCAAGTCAATTTTAGGGCCGTAAAACGCACCTCCGCCCTCGTCAATCTCGTATTCAAGCCCTGCGGAGGCAACGGCTTTTTTCAAGACTTCCGTTGCTGTATTCCATTGTTCGTCTGTGCCGATGGATTTTTTCTTAGGCTTTGTGGATACATAGGGTTTGAACTTTGTTAACCCAAATGCTTGCAGGATATAAAGAGAAAATTTAAGCGCGAACGCAACCTCACTTTCGATTTGTTGTGGCGTACAAATTATATGGGCATCGTCCTGTGTGAAGCTGCGCACTCTTGAAAGT
>Ga0209755_10006202_pt1 | contig 13328 bp, 13 predicted proteins | sample TergutCo191P1_FD_187301 | JGI IMG/M metagenome (GOLD analysis project Ga0209755, IMG submission 187301) | Cornitermes sp. P1 segment gut microbial communities from Petit-Saut dam, French Guiana - Co191P1 (SPAdes) (version 2) | ecosystem: Host-associated > Arthropoda: Insects > Digestive system... | reverse complement strand
TACAATCGCCGACAATATCCGTTACGGGAAACTTGACGCCACAGACGAAGAAATCCGAACAGCCGCGCGGCTAATCGGCGCTCATCATTTTATCGAAAAACTCCCGCATGGTTACGACACCCCCATAACAGAACGCGGCGGCAGCATCTCGGCGGGCGAACGCCAGCTGTTAGCGTTTACACGCACCCTCATCTCCAATCCAAGAATCCTAATCCTCGACGAAGCGACGAGCAGCATCGACACAGGCACAGAGCAGCTAGTGCAGGAGGGAATTCAAACCCTGATGAAAGGCAGAACTTCTTTTATCATCGCCCATCGTCTTTCTACGATCAGAAACTGCACGCGCATCATGTTTGTAAGCGGCGGCCAAATAGTTGAAAGCGGAACGCACGAGGAATTGATGGAGATGCGGGGGCGCTATTATGAGTTGTGTCTGGCACAGGATAATTGATATAAACGCAATTTTTAAAGGCGGCGCGTTCTAAGCAGTTTCTTATTTAACTAACTCATAGTCAGCCAACGCTTCGTCAATCAGCTCTCCTGGCTCAAGCGCTTCATACAATGAGTTAGCTTGCGCAACATCGCCGTGAAGTACAGGATGCCGCGGGCTAAAGAGCGTACAGCAATCAACGAATGGTTGGATTGAAACTTCAAAAGTGCCGATACGCTGCGCTTCCTTAATAATTTTTTCCTTGTCAAACCCGATGAGGGGGCGCAGGACAGGTAATTTAATCCGGCTCTGGGTGCAATTTAAATTCTCGATTGTCTGGCTTGCAACTTGTGAAAGACTTTCGCCTGTTATCAAAGCTTTGCATTTTGTTTTTAAAGCGGCTTTTTCCGCGGCTTCCATCATTGCCATGCGGAGAAGAACCGTTGTCCATGGAGAGGGGGCGCGTTCTTTTATCCTCATTTGAACCTTAGTAAAATTCAGTATATACAAACGGATGCCCATGCAGTAAGAGCCTGTAATTTCCGCGAGACGGATAACTTTTTGTTTTGCTTCAAGCGAGGTGTAGGGGTAGGAGTGAAAATGAACCGCGTCAATGCTCATTCCGCGGCAGGCCATTAAGAAACCGGCGACGGGAGAATCGATACCCCCTGATAACAGCAGCATTCCTCTGCCGGCTGTACCGACGGGGAGTCCGCCAAGGCCCTTGCTGCCGCCAGAGTAGATAAACGCTTTTTCCCTGATTTCTACGCGGATAATATCCTCGGGATTTGGAATGCTGACTTTTAAATCAGGGACTGCGTTTGTTACAGCGTCGCCGCCTTGGCAGCATAATTCGTAGGAAGTAAGAGGGAAACTTTTGTCCGTTCTTCGCGCGTCAATTTTAAAAGTTTTTATTCCGTTACTGAATATTTTTTTTCCTTCTTCGATACAGGCCGCAAGGACGGCTTCCTCTGTTTTTTCGCAGATTACTGTTCTTGCCCAGCCTGAAATTCCAATCAGGCGTGAGAGAATGTTTTCTATTTCCTCTTTTTTTTCTTCGGGAGCCTGAATATAATAGCGGCCCCTTGTAAATCTTATTTTAATTTTATTATCAACAGATGAGAGGAGACGTTGTATATTGCTTTTTAAAGTATTTTCAAAACTTTTCCGGTTGTCGCCTTTAAGGGATAATTCGCCGGGTTTTAACAGCCACATTACAAAAATTTTAACACCTCCGTTATCGCTTCAAGAAGAAGATCGATTTCTTCGTCTGTAGTTGTATACCCCTGTGAGATACGAATGCCTTCTACTCTCAACTTTTCGTCAACCCCCATCGCCTCTAACACAGGACGTTCATTTGATGATGATGAACAAGCCGACCCTGTTGAAACCGCGAACCCTTTGTCATCAAGCGCGCGCGCCATTACTTCGCCTGGAATGTCCTTGAACGCGAGCTGCAGGATGTAGGGGGAGAAGCAGGGAGCAGGGAGAAGTGAGGAGTGAGAAGTGAGCGCAGTATCGGCTGCACAGCGGTTGGCAGGGATGAGTGTGCAGCGGTCTATTTGTGATAGAGCGGTTATTAGTTTGTTCATGCGGGCTTGGGCTTTCTCATTATTCATTGTTAATTGTTCATTGTTAATTATGGAAAGTGATTTTGCTAATGCGATTGCTCCTTGCGTATTTTCCGTGCCGCCTCGGACGCCTTTTTCCTGGCCGCCGCCTGAATAAAAAACTTCGAGGGGGCGTCTCAGATACAATAGGCCGATTCCTCTGGGGCCGCCGATTTTGTGAGCGCTGATTGAGGCGGAATCTATTTCCCAATTTTGAATGTCAACCGGTATTTTTCCGGCTGCCTGAACAAGGTCGCAGTGAAAATGTATCAGCGCCATTCCGGCTTCGGTTTTTTTACGGATTACATTCCTGATAGAAGGGATATCTGTCACGGCTCCTGTTTCATTGTTTACCGACATGATCGAGACAAAACGGGTGTCGGTATTTTTTTCGAGGGCTTTTTCAAAAGTTTCCGCCGTAACTCTGCCGGAAGAATCGACTGCGATTTTTCCGGTGGGCTTCGCCATCCTTGTGAGGGTTTCCATTCCCTCCCTGATTGAGGCGTGTTCAGCCATTGACGCGAGAATCTTCCCCTGGCCTTTCCGCGTCAGATTTGAGAAAAGAGCGATGCTGTTCGACTCTGTTCCGCCGGATGTAAAATAGAGAGTCTCAGGAGGAACCTTTAAAACCGCAGCGCAGCGCTCTCTAGCTTCCTCAATCGCGGCTTTTGCCGCTCTGCCTTCGCAGTGTTTTGAGGAGGGGTTTCCAAAAGCTGCGCTAATATCCTTGCCGTCAATGTATGGTGCAGTTGCTGCCCAATCAAAATAAATTCGTCTCATTTGCTACTGTAAAAATATATAAAAATTCTGTAATATTCAATGGGGAGTAAAATAATGTTTGTATTAAAATTCGGAGGCTCGTCAGTCGGAAGCCATAAGGGAATTGAGCAAATTATCGGCATTTTAAAAGATAAGGAGCATCTTGGCAATACGCGGTTTGTAGTGGTTTCGGCTTTTTCAAAGGTAACGGACTCGCTTATAAAAACAGCGCGCGCCGCTTCTGCCGGAGAAGTTTACAAAGATCAGGTTGACGCTTTGAGCGCGCGCCATAAGGAATGCGCCGCTAAATTCTTAAAAGCAGAGGATCGAAAAAACGCTGTTAAAGAAATTGAAACAACAATCGGTCAATTGTCGCAGGTGCTGGATGGAATTTCTCTGTTAGGTGAATTATCCCTTCGCAGTCTGGATTTGGTTATGAGTTTCGGCGAAAGGCTTTCCGCGAACCTGCTTTCGTATGTTTTTTCCGCAAACGATATTGAAGCTGAATATCTTGACGCCCGAAGCCTTGTTAAAACCGACTCTGATTTTGGAAAAGCAAGGGTATTAAAAAAAGAAACCGATGAAAACATCTGCGCATTTTTTAAGAGCAAAAAAAATGATGATAAAAAAATATATATTGTTACAGGTTTTATCGGAACTAATGTTGACGGGCAGACAACAACAGTTGGGAGGGACGGCTCCGATTTAACTGCCGCTGTTTTTGCTGCGGCGTCGGGAGCAAAAAAACTTGAGATTTACAGCGATGTTGACGGCATTCTTACGGCCGATCCGCATCATGTTAAAAACGCCTTCCGTATCGAAGAAATTTCCTATACCGAGGCGATGGAAATTTCCCACTTCGGCGCGAAGGTTTTATTTCCTCCGTCGGTCAAGCCCGCGCTTGAAAAAGGAATAACGATTTATATACGAAATACTTTTAATCCTTCCTGCGAAGGGACAAGAATTGTAGCGAACGCGAAACAGGGAAACTTTCTAATCCGGGGAATAAGTTCGATAAGCCACGCTGACCTTGTTCGAATTCAAGGATCAGGTATGGTCGGTGTCGCCGGTTTTTCCGCGCGTATATTCGGAGCTCTCGCGCGGAAAGGAATCAGCGTTATCTTGATTACACAGAGTTCAAGCGAATATTCTATTTGTTTCGCAATCCACCAGGATGACGCAGAGCTGGCGGAGGCTGTATTAAAAGAAGAGCTGGTAAATGAAATCCGCAGCGGTATTATCGACAAACCGATAATAGAGAAAAAACTTTCGATTATCGCGATTGTAGGTTCCGCGATGAAAAGAACTTCCGGCATATCAGGAAAATTGTTTTACGCTCTAGGACGCAACGGAATCAATATAGTGGCGATTGCGCAAGGCTCTACTGAGACAAATATTTCAGCGGTAATTCCGTCTCAGGATGAAGGCAAAGCCCTGAACGCGATTCATAGCGCGTTCTTCTTCGCGAATCAACGTTCTGTAAACCTGTTTCTGGTTGGTACCGGTCTTATCGGCGGAACACTTCTTGATCAAATCGCGGACAGCAGCGAGGAATTAGCCGATAACATGATTAAGATAAATCTGATAGGAGCGGCTAATTACGACAAAATGGTTTTCTCGCTCGACGGGCTTGATCCGAAGAAAACAAAAAAGATGTTAACAACCGCAGGCAAAGTTGAAGGAACGGAGGAAATCAAACTTAACGCGTCCGGTTCTCCTGACCCTGCCGCCTTTATAGACAAAATGGCGTCTTTTAATCTTCCAAATTCATGTTTTTGCGACTGCACCGCGAGTCAGGAAACTTCGGCTCTTTATGAAAAAATTCTTCAGCGCGCGATACCTATTGTTACGCCGAATAAGAAAGCGAATTCGGGCTCGCTTGATTATTACAAACGTCTTACATCGTATTCCAGAGTGCGCAGTATTCCCTATCTGTACGAAACCACAGTCGGCGCCGGTCTTCCCGTTATCTCCTCGTTACGCGATCTTTTCCTCTCAGGTGATAAAATAAAAAAAATAGAAGCCGTGTTATCGGGAACATTGAGCTTCATTTTCAATAATTTTGACGGCTCAATTCCGTTCTCCGCGCTGGTACGCGAAGCGAAATCAAAAGGCTACACGGAACCGGATCCAAGAGACGATCTGAACGCGATGGACGCCGCGCGCAAGGTTTTAATACTTGCGAGAGAATGCGGTCTTTCAATCGAATTCGCCAATGTTACAATAGACCCGATACTTCCCGCCGCCTGCTTCAAGGCGAAAGACATCGAAGCCTTTTTCCGCGAATTAGAAAAAAGCGACGCCGACTTTGAAAAGCGAAGAGCCGCAGCCGAAAAAGAAGGAAAAATGCTACGTTATATCGCGGTAATCGAAAAAGGAAAAGCGAAAATCTCCCTCCGCGCCGAACCTGAAGGCAGCCCCTTCCGCACCCTCGTTGACAGCGACAACATCGTAGTCATCACAACAGAACGTTATTCGAAACTTCCGATGGTAATCAAAGGGCCGGGTGCCGGAGCGCAGGTAACCGCAGGCGGAGTATTCGCCGACATTGTACGGACAGCAAGGACGCTTGTATAGGAAATAAATATGCCAATTGCGAATCAAATAAAAGAATCTCTTTCCTCTTCCTCCATGATACGGAAGATGTTTGAGGAAGGCATTCAATTAAAAAAACTTCATGGAGCGGATAAGGTTTTTGACTTTTCACTTGGAAATCCCGATGTTGAGCCGCCTTCGGCTTTTCATGATTTGTTTGTAAAACTTGCAAATGAGGACGCGAAGGGCTCTCATGGGTATATGCCGAACGCAGGGTATCCTTTTGTAAGGGAAGCTCTGGCAAAGAAGGTTTGCAGGGAACAGAATGTCAATATTGACGGCTCATTCTTAGTCATGGCTGCGGGCGCGGCGGGAGGGTTGAACGCTGTTCTTAAAACAATCTGCAATCCGGGAGATGAAGTTATCGTGACGCGGCCTTACTTTATGGAGTACCGCCCCTATACCGCTAATCATGGAGCAAAACTTGTTGAAGTTGACGCGCTTGACAATTTTGATTTGGATATTAACGCTGTCAGCGCGGCTCTTAACGAAAAGACCGCCGCCGTTATTATCAATTCTCCTAACAATCCGACAGGGAAGATTTATTCTTCAGAAGTTCTTGAGTTTTTGTCGTCTGTTCTTACCGAACACGGGAAAAAGACTGGAAGGTTTCCGTATTTGGTATCAGACGAGCCTTACCGCGAAATTGCGTATAACATTGAAGTACCTCCCGTTCTTAGCTGCTACAGCGAATCCATTGTTGTAAGCTCTTATTCAAAGAGCCTGTCGCTTCCAGGTGAGCGTATCGGATTTATCGCGGTCAGCCCGGAAGTTTCAGAAAAGAACGATCTCATTAACGCGTTAATCTACTCCACAAGGATACTTGGTTTCGTTAACGCTCCCGCTCTGATGCAGAGAATTGTCGCTTCCCTTACAGATGAGCGGGTAGACGTTTCTATTTACGCGCGAAGAAGAGACGCTTTTATCAAGGCGCTTGACGCGGCGGGAATTGAATACGCCTCTCCCGAAGGAGCGTTTTATCTTTTCTGCAAAGTACCTGTACAAAAGAGCAATCAAAAATTAACAATGAATAATGGAGATGATAGGGCGTTTATTGAACATTTAAAGAAGTTTTTAATCCTGGGAGTTCCCGGATCGGGATTTGGAAAGCCGGGTTGGGTGAGGTTCGCGTATTGTATTGACGAGAAGATAATAAGCGCTTCAGGCGCGGCTTTTAAAGCGGCGATGGAGACGTGGTAAATCAAATATCCTCAAACCGTATCCCTTCTCCAGCCGGTATAAATTTACGCGCGGTTCGTCCTTCCAACATTTTCTCCCAGCAGGGTTCAAGCCCTGGGCGCAGGATTTTTTCAGTCCTTAAAACCGCGTAATTATCCTTCTTTAAAACTTCGCCCGCCACAATGTCGCGTAACGCGTGAATTGAGCGGTTTGTCAAGCGATAATTCGCTCTTTCTGACGCTGCCAGCTCTTTTACGCCGTTTCCTAAAATCCTCTTGACGAGTTCGCTTCCCTTTTCGAGGCTGTAGTGCGCAATAGTCTCCGCCGCCCCATTTTCAACGGCACGGTTTACCGCCTTCACCATCCTTGAAAAGTCATTCGGCTCCAGAGCAATCGGGTCATCAAGGCCGGGATCGTTTTTAGAGAGGCAAAAATGCTTTTCAATGACAGCCGCACCCATGATGACGGCAAGGGCGGGAACAAGTTCCGGGTCGGCGCTGTGGTCGCTCACACCGACTGAAACTCCGAAAATAGCGGAAAGATTGGGAAGCAGAAATAGATTGTAATCGGTTTCCGGAGCAGGGTAGGAGGTTACACAGTGCAGAAGACAACAATCCCGATTCCCGATTCCCGATTCACGACTCTCCATAAGAGATTCTAAAGCGTTTTCTATGTCCCCAAGCCGGGAAACACCGGATGAAAGCAAAATCGGCACTTCCCATGAGGCAATTTCCTCGAGTAAACCTGTATAATTCAGCTCAGGAGACGCAATTTTCACCATTTTTGGCTGAAGGCTCTTTAAAACCGAGGCGCTTTTCATGCCAAAGGGGGTGCAAAGGAATAAAAGTCCGTTTGATTCGGTGTATTCTTTGATTTCCGCATAGAATTCAGGGGGAGTTTCAAGGGATTTGAACTTGTCGTAGAGTTTTATTTTACCGCCGGGAAGGGAAACCTCGCCTGTGTTAGAGTGAAGGATTTCATCAGCATAGACAATCTGAAATTTTACGCAATCAGCGCCGGCTTCAGCCGCAGCGGTTATCATTTCCCTGGCTTTATTTATATCGCCGTTGTGGGAAGTGCCTAATTCGGCAATAATCAGCGGTTTTTTGTCATTTAACCATCTTTCCGTTTTTTTTTCAATTTCTTTCATAAGGTACTCGACATAATTGATTAGATTTAATATACTATCTCTATAATAGACTTAGGAGGTCTTAAATGCAAACTATTTCTTGTGATGTTTGTAAGAAAAAGGTTGAGGATTCGTTTACCGGTCGTACATTTTTCTATTTTGCCGAGCATAATGTATGCGAAACCTGCAAGGAAAATATGGAAAGTCAGGTGAGAGCCATTATAAGGACAAAGGATCCGTTTTCTTATGAATGGTATAATAAATTGATGTGCGATACGTTCGCTAAGAATGCTTCCAGGGGTAAGTAAATCAATTTGTTCTTAATTTTTTTTCGGGCTAATTTGATTTTCTAAAATTAATATTAAAGGAGATTATATGTCGGGCCACAGTAAATGGGCGACAATTAAACACGCTAAAGGTGCCGCGGACGCGAAACGCGGCCAGATTTTTACCAAATTAATTAAGGAGATTTCCATTGCGGCCCGAATGGGCGGAGGAAGTCTGGACGGCAATCCGCGCTTAAGGACTGCCATTCTTAAAGCAAGAGCCGCCAATATGCCCAGAGACAATATCGAAAGGGCAGTTAAAAAAGGAACAGGCGAACTTGAAGGCGTAAACTATGAAGAACTTGTTTACGAAGCGTACGCTCCGGGTGGTGTGGCGGTTTTTATCGAAGTATTGACAGATAATAAAAACCGCGCCGCAGCCGATATCCGTAATATTCTGACACGCGCCGGCGGCCAGCTCGCGACATCAGGTTCGGTATCACGGCTTTTTAAACGTCAGGGTGTTATTACCATGGACGGTGAAAAATACACCGAAGATGACGTAATGGAAGTGGCGATTGAAGGCGGCGCGGAAGACGTGTCGTTATCAGACGGTATCATCGAAGTTACAACCGCGCCCGAAGATTTTGAAAGCGTGTTAAACGCGCTTCAGGCAAAGGAATTCGAAACAATGAGCGCGGAAATAAGCATGGTCGCCGAAGCCGAAGTAACGCTGGACAATGACGGAACGGCAAAAGCTCTGAAACTCATTGACAAGCTTGAGGAAAATGACGATGTGCAAAATGTCTATTCCAATATAGCAATTCCGGACGGTTTCGAAGCTGCCTGACCGAATAATACTTGGTATTGACCCCGGCCTCGCCGGTACGGGCTGGGGCGTACTGTCCTTTGAAGACGGAATAATTCATTATATCGAACACGGTGTAATAACGACAAAGGCTGATCAGCCCAGAGCCGATCGCCTTTTTTTTATATTGCAGTCGGTACGTTCGATAATTGAAAAATACGCCCCCAATTTGGTCGCCATAGAAAACCTTTACTTTGGAAAAAATGTTTCCAGCGCCATCCCCGTCGCCGAAGCCCGCGGCGTAATTTCCGCCTCTGTCGCGGAGAAAGGCATTCCCCTTCTTGAACTAACACCCAACGCAATTAAAATGGGAGTGGCGGGAACTGCTTCAGCGGATAAAAAGCAGGTTCAGGAAATGGTAAGGATCATTTTAAATTTGGATAAAGTCCCAAAACCGGACCATGCCGCTGACGCGCTTGGAGCGGCAATCTGCGCGGTAAACAGTAAATATTAAAATTCCCAGGGATTTATTAAATTTATCCCCTCTATATCGTCAAAGTCTTTTGTGTTTCTTGTTACAAGGAACATGTGGTTTACAATCGCGCTGGCCGCGATTAATGAATCTACGACAGGTAAGGTTCTTTTTACCTCGGCGCGGATTTTTCCCCATTCAATCAGAATTTCAGTATCAAGCGGAATGATGCGGTCGTTAAACCATTCGGGCAATTCTGTGTACAGCCAAATTGACAAATCATGTTTCTTTTTACCATAGGGGAGTTTTTCTACCCCGTAACAGAGCTCTCCCATTGTAATTGCCGATATGTAGACTTGATCATAATTCAGGGCATTTATAAATAATTTTACATTTTGACAGCAATTTGATTTTTGTAATTCTGAAATTACATTGGTATCCAAAAGATACTTCATAGGTTGACCTGCCTCATTTCTTCGATTTTGCGCTCAGGTAATTCAAGGTTAAAATCGCGTAAGGGCGATTTTTGTATAAAATCGAAGAACGATATTTTGGGGTTTGAAAGGTTCTGGTATTCTTCGAAGGAAAGGATGACCGCTGTTTCTTTCCCGCGAACCGTGATAATTTGCGGTTTTAAAAAAGCCGCTTTGATTACGTCGCTGAACATTGCTTTTGCCTCCTGTAATTGCCATTGGCCGTTTTTTTTGCTTTTTATTGTTTCCATTATTAGTTCCTTTAGTTAATATACGGACTAGTCAGACTAGTCATACTATAAATATATAAATAAATAACTATTTTGTCAATGGATTTCTTACTTTTTTTTTAGAAAAATGCTATGCTCATTTCATGTTTAACAGTATTAGGGGAAAAACCTGTGCGAAGGGCACTGAGGCTGTTTATCTGCTTTCCGGCGATATTGAGTGGGAAATAGCCATGCCCTCAAACGATATTCAATCTCTGGTTTTAAATGATGAGTGCAGAGTCCTTACATGGCTGTATCATCGGGAAGATCAAATGAAACTTTTTGGTTTTATTGACGACAGACGGCGCAACACCTTTCTTGAACTCTTAAAAGTTGAAGGTATCGGTCCCAAAGGCGCTTTAAAAATAATGAGCGGTATCAGTCAGGATGATCTTGAAAAGGCCCTTGATACAGCCGACCTTACCCGTCTTGAAGCAGTGCCGGGTCTGGGCAAAAAAACCGCGCAAAAGATGCTTCTTTCGTTAAAAGGAAAACTGGTTTCTCATCAAAATGTTGCTTCGATTTCTTCCGCTTATAATGATCTTATTGAAGCGCTTGTCGGTATGGGTTATGACAGGCGGCAGGCCGCGGATGCTCTTACTAAAGCAGACGCGTCAATAGGCGAGGGTATAACAGGCGCCGAACGTGAAAAGCAGCTCTTTAAAGAAGCGATAATCTATTTGAGCGGCGGCGCGTAATAAAATTTGGAGCTGTACTTTATGGAAAAAAAAGAAAGCTCAAATATGAGCAGCCTTGTCCGTCCTCAATTGATAAAAGAAGATATTCAGGATACCGCGCTTCGTCCCCGGACTTTGAACGAGTTTTTGGGACAGAAGGGGATGAAGGAAAATCTGAATGTGTTTATTTCCGCCGCTAAAGAAAGAGGTGAAAGCCTTGACCATCTTTTTTTAATCGGGCCCGCCGGTTTGGGAAAGACCACTATGGCTCAGATTGTGGCAAACGAAATGGAAGGCGGCTTTGTGCAGACAACCGCACCCGCGCTTGAAAAACCAAAAGACCTGGTCGGTTTTCTTACTAATTTAAAAAAAGGCGATGTTTTTTTTATTGACGAGATACACAGTTTAAAACCCGCAATCGAAGAGCTGCTCTATATCGCGATGGAAGATTACGGGATTGACTGGGTAGTGGGGCAGGGGCCGATGGCGCGGACAATCAGAATCGCGATAAAACCTTTTACACTTGTGGGCGCGACAACAAAAGCCGGAGTTGTCTCAAGCCCGCTTATCAGCCGTTTTGGAATAACATGCCGTTTTTCATTTTACGAGCAGGAAGATCTTCAGGCGATTGTCCGCCGTTCCGCGGGGCTTCTCGGCATTAAAATAGAAAATGACGCGGCTTGTCTTCTCGCTAAATCTTCAAGGGGCACCCCAAGGGTTGTAAACCAGCTTTTAAAACGCATGAGGGATTTCGCTCAATTCGCGGGTGAGGCTTCCGTCACTTCTGATGTTGTGCGCACAGGTCTTGAACGTCTGGAGATTGACGAACTTGGTCTTGAAAAACAGGACAGGGAAATTTTAAAAATTATTATCGAACGTTACAAAGGCGGCCCTGTAGGAGCCGAAAATCTCGCGATTACAATCGGCGAGTCCGTTGAAACTCTGGAAGATTACTACGAGCCGTATCTGATACAGGCAGGGTTGTTGCAGCGCACTCCAAGGGGAAGGGTAGTAACAAGTTATACTTACGGCCATTTGGGACTTGCGCCTAACACCGGCAATGAAGACTCTTTATTTAATTAAGAAATGAAGACAAACGATTTTAATTTTTTATTTCCTGAACATTTAATCGCTCAGCATCCGCCTGATGTTCGCGGTCAAAGCCGATTGATGACGCTCGATCGTTCAAGCGGGGAACGGACTCACAGAACAGTCCTTCAATTGCCTCAGATTTTACGCGGGGAGCGTTTTTTAAGTCCTAATGGGGAGAAGCCGCTATTGGTATTCAATGACACAAAGGTAAGGAAAGCGCGGCTGACAGGAAAATCGCCGGATACGGGAGGGAAGGCGGAATTTTTATTACTGGAAAAAAATAATGATGAGGAATGGAAAACTCTTGTTCAGCGATCAAGGCGCAGAAAAGCCGGCAGCCGTTATGTGTTTACTGACGGAGACGGTATAGAAACCGCCGAGGCTGTTATAACAAGAGAAGAAGGCGAGTTTAAGTTTTTAAAATTTGATAAACAAATTGACGATGAGTTCCTTGATAGATACGGATCAATTCCGCTTCCGCCGTACATTAAACGCCATGATACGCCTTCTGACGCGCGGCGTTATCAGACTGTATACGCGGAACAGACAGGATCGGCCGCCGCTCCTACTGCCGGACTGCATTTTACGCGTGAATTGCTGGATTCTCTTGCGAATAGCGGAATAGGGAGAGCGTTTGTTACTTTACATGTCGGCTTGGGAACTTTCCTCCCTGTAAGAAGCGAAAATATAGAAGATCATGTCATGCATGAAGAGATTTTTTGCGTTACGGAAGAAAACGCCTCTCTTATTGAAAAAGCAATGGCGGAGAAAAGAAAGATTATCGCTGTCGGGACGACAAGCCTTCGCTCTCTTGAAAGCGCTTTTTACAGTGAGCCGTTAACAGTGAGCAGTGAGCGGAGCTTTTTAAAGAGGGGGTGGCAGAGCACTTCAATTTTTATTTATCCCGGATATAAATTTAAAGCGGTTGACGCTCTTTTTACAAATTTTCATACTCCGCTGTCAACGCTACTAATGCTTGTATCCGCTTTTGCGGGAAGGGAATTGATATTGGAAAGTTACGAAGAAGCCGTTCGCGAAGAATACCGGTTCTTCAGTTACGGGGATGCCATGTTGATTTTTTAGCTATTTTATTACAAATCTAAGACGGTAGCGGAATCTGCACGAGACCGGCTCTCCTTCCGAGTAGGCCGGCGTTATTTGCCTGTTTGTAAATACCCGGGTTGCTTCTTCGGCAAAGCCTATTTCCGCGGGCTCTTCGCGCAAAACCGTGACTTTTTGTACAATACCTGTAAGATCAACAAATAAATCAAGAATTACCCAGCCCTCTTTACCGGTACGTAAGGCAATAGGCGGATATCTGATATCCGCAAGGATCGCGGCTTCGTTAAAATAAGGATGTGTTGTTACCTGAGTTAAAGCAAGATAATCTTCATAATTATCAACCGTTGTCAGAGTTCCGGCGGCTACAACCACCTGTTCGGGAACAATTTCTGTCTCGATTATCCTTTCCGCGATTGCTTCAACCTGTGGAATATCCGTAACCATTTCGGGCGGAGGCGGAGGAGGGGGCGGCGGAGGCGGAGGAGGCTCAGGTATGAGTTCTTCTAT
>Ga0209755_10006201_pt1 | contig 13328 bp, 11 predicted proteins | sample TergutCo191P1_FD_187301 | JGI IMG/M metagenome (GOLD analysis project Ga0209755, IMG submission 187301) | Cornitermes sp. P1 segment gut microbial communities from Petit-Saut dam, French Guiana - Co191P1 (SPAdes) (version 2) | ecosystem: Host-associated > Arthropoda: Insects > Digestive system... | reverse complement strand
GCGGACTGTGGATATCGTCGAGCATACTTGTCGGAGGAGCGTTAGGCGCAAATCAACTTGACGAAGCCCGCCGCCGCGCAGGCTGGCTCAAATGGGGAGGAGCGTTAGCAGGTTTAATAATGGCGATCCCCGGTTTCTTTTTTGTATATTCGCTCATCCCGTTTGTATTTCAAAATCTCAGCATCGCGGCAAGAGCGAACACCCTCGGACTTGTCACGGTAATTCTCGCGTATCTTCCGCTGTGGTGTTTTTTAAACTCCCAATTCGCGATCTCCCGCGCAGGAGGAGACACAGCGATGGGAATGTGGACAGATGTTTCAGTCAATACGCTGCTGTTCGCTCCCGGCTCTGTAATTCTTTCGTTATTCACAAATCTCGCGCCCGTTCCCATGTTCGCCATTTTAAAATTAACCGATATTGTAAAAGCTTTTATCGCCCGGCATTTGTTAAAAAAAGAAAAGTGGGTGAAGAATTTAACGGTGACGGAAAATTCGGAATGAGAAACTTCGTATCTCTCCTTTTGTACTAAAGCACTCACCACTGCCTTTATCAGCTCAAGAATATTTTCTTTGGTTGCTTATTACATTGACATATTTTAAAAATGGATTTATATTGAATATAAGAGAGGGAGATTTAATGTTTGAGCGGGAAGACGCTTTTTATACGGCTCATCAAGCGGAATTTCAGAAAAAATATCTAAACAAGTGGCTCGTGATTGTAGGCGAGTCATTGTGGGGCGTTTACGATACAATTTCTGATGCTGCAAAGAATGCTTTATTAAATTTTGAGCCGGGTGAATTCATGATACACAATCCTTCTCATGACGGAATGGTAATTGAAATTGGACCAAAAATTCATACGCAATATCCCGATAATAACGAGACAGAATCTGAATGCGTTATAACTGCCACTTCCGGCGATCTTGTATCAATACCTTATGCTTGATTTTACCAAATATAGCGGTTTAACCGTGTCGTATAAAAACTCTGTAAGCAGCCTTGTAGCTCCGATTAATATACTGCCTTTGTTAATATCCGATAAAGCATCCCGCAATATTCAAATTGAAATAAACGCTTTATGGGATACCGGCGCAACAGTAACTTGTATTAAACCTGAATTATTTGACCGCTTAAAATTACGACTGCTTGATTCTGTAAATCATACAATGATTGCTGGTATCGGCGGAAAAATTGCCGCCAAAACCACTCTTATAAGTTTATTTATAACATCTACCTTTGAAATAGCATTTTGTCCGGTTTATGTTGCTGACTTTCCAGGCAAAGCAGATATTTTAATTGGCATGGATATAATAAATAAAGGTGACTTTGTTATTTGCAACACAAATAGTAAAACATCTTTTTCTTTTGTTGTTCCATCACTGCCTGAAAGAACAGACCTTGCCCAGAAAGCAGAAGCAATCAATTTACAAAATACTAACGACAAATATTGATGTAGCAGTAATCCCCTCACTTCCCCCTCTCCTTCTGCGCAAATGCCTTAACTACCGCCTTTATCGGCTCAAGCGTTTCTTCGGGAAGAACGGCTAAATCGTCGAGTAAATCTTTGAATTGCAGATATTTGGAGATGTCGGTTTTCTGCTGATATTCTTTACCGATTACGAGATATTCAACCGAAAGATTGAGGGTGGCGGCGATTTTGACGGCTGTGTCGGCGGGGGGCATGGATTGTTGTATTCCAAGATATGTGTCTAAAGTTCTCTTTTTATACCGATTTTTGCAGCAAATTCTTTTTGTGTGAGACCTAGATAATCAATTTCAATAACCGCAAGGAGTTGAATTTTAGCCATGAATTAGAACTTGACAAGGGTCTATGTTTATAAGATATTTTAAATATGTACGCTACCTACAATATAAAAGCCAATGAACTCAATGATGAAGTTATCAAGACTTTAAAAATAATTTTCCAACAAAATGAAATTGTCATATTACCCAAAGAAGCTTACACAGAAATCGAGAAAAATCTGCATAATACGAAATTCACAGAAAAATTAAAACAAGGTATTCGGGATATTGAAGCCGGTCATGGAATTGTAAAAACAATAGCTGAACTTGAGGCAATGTAAAATGCCCGATCTTATCTTTTCTCCTCAAGCTATATGGAATAGGTAAGCCGGAGCCGCTTAAACATATAAAAGGTTATAGCCGCCGAATTGATGAATTAAATCGCTTGATCTATTCAGGTGATGAGAATCAAAATTTACGTATTCTCAGTTGTAAAGGTCATTATATTTAAGTTCTTTACACGGTAACAGTCACCCACTCTATATATTTGATGATTAATAATACATACAAAGAAGCTGTCCGAAACGGCATCGCCGAAAACCGGGCATTTATCTCCGCAGAAAACAGAATAGAAAAAGAATTCAAGGAAGCTTTTTCTGTTTTTCTTTCTCAGTTGCACCCCCGATAATAATCATCAACAATAAACCCTGCGCTTTCTGCCCAATAAAGATTGTTAATATACACATATTAATATACAATTACATATTGTGGAAAACACCTCACTTAGAAATCGTTTTGCCTTTGGTCTTGGAACTATCGGCAGAGACATGGTTTATGCCATTGTTAGTATGTTTCTTATTTTTTATCTTACGGACATTTTGGATCTGCCGAGAGAAATAATGTGGTGGATAACCGCGATTATTTTCGCGGCGCGTATTTTTGATGCTTTTACTGATCCATTGATGGGTTTCATCGTTGATAATACTCGCACTCGCTGGGGTAAGTTTAAACCGTGGCTCACGATTGGAGCTATAACTTCTCCCATTTTTACGGTTCTGCTTTTTTCTGATTTTGGTTTTCAGGGGACTGCGTACATTGTTTCATTCGGGATAATTTATTTTATGTGGGGGATAAGTTATACGACACACGATATTTCATTCTGGTCGATGCTTCCCGTGTTGAGTGTTGATCAAAAAGAACGTGAAAAAATCGGCGCGCTTGCGCGTATTTGCGCGAATATCGGTTTGTTTTTTGTTGTTGTCGGAATAGTGCCGATTACAAAAATGTTAGGTGAAAGATTTGGATCGGCGCAGAGCGGATATTTTGTTTTTTCTATTATGATTACTGTTTTAATGGCGATGGGATTGTGCGTTACGATATTCGGCGTAAAAGAAACCGGAATTGTCGTCGACAAAAAACAAAGCACACCAATACGGGAGCTTCTTCGCATTCTTATAAAGAACGATCAATTATTTTTTACTGCTATTTCTCTTTCTCTTTTTATGATTGGCTACATTACAACAACCAGTTTCGGGCTTTACTATTTTAAATACGCGTACGGCGATGAAGGAATGTTTTCTGTTTTTTCAGCAATCTTGGGCGTATCTCAGCTTACAGGGCTTTCAATTTTTCCGCTTTTCAGCAAGCGCTTCAATAGAAAAACTCTGTACACAGGAGCCGTTATTTCGATGACAGCCGGTTATATCCTTTTCTTTTTCGCTCCTGTCAACACGATGCTTTTTATCGGTATAGCGGGCGTTTTAATTTTTCTCGGGCAGTCGTTCATTCAGCTTTTAATGACGATGTTCCTCGCCGACTCTGTCGATTATGGTCATTGGAAACTGGGTAAACGCAATGACAGCATCACATTTTCTGTTCAGCCGTTAATCTACAAATTGGGCGGCGCAATAGGCACCGGAGTTGTATCTGTAATCATTTTAGTTTCCGGAATCAAAGAAGCTGAATCAGCCGCTGAAGTAACACCGGAAGGTTTATTAATGATGAAAGCGGCGATGTTCATTTTCCCTATGCTGTGTTTCGTAGCAAGTTATATTATCTATCGATTGAAATTCAAAATTGACAGTGAGTTTTACGCGAAGATTCTATCGGATTTAAAAGAACGCGGCGAGATTAATTAGAAAAACTTAATAGTCATTCCCGCATGGGCGCTGAACATCATAAACGGCTGATCGGGAGCTTTGAGAGGAGCTTTTGGCGCCGGAGCGAACGGCATTTCGCCGCCGATACTGAAGCGAAGATATTTTCCGATATCAAATTGGAAATCAAAACCGGCAAAGCCTGTGCTCAATTCGTCATGATCGTCAGTCACCATGTATTTGCGTGAAAGGATTTGATATCCTCCTTCGACGAGCAGAGCAAAGCCTGAAGTTTTTCCGAATGAAATATCGGCGCTTAATTTAATTCGATACAGATTGTCGTGCGTGGGATGCCATGAAAAACTTTTCATTTCGGCGGTGACAGTTGTAATTACGTAGGGAATCCAGAAACCGAGTTTTACTTCCGCGGACTGGCGGACGATATCGCTTAAGAAATCAAATTCGGTTCCGATGGTTGATGATCCGCCGACTGAAAAAAACAGAACGTTCGGCCATCTTACTTCCATGTTCCCTAAAACACCCATGTGAAAAGTGCCGGAAAAATCGGCAAACCCTGTGAAAATTCCGAATTCAAATCCGAAATAGTCAAGACTCGTTTTTAATCGTATATCAGCGTTGTTATGAAAAAAATTGTCTCTAGCGAGGTTTAAACTGAACGCGCATTCTTTAGAAATATCGCCGCGAAGGCTTAAAATACCGGTTATTCCCAGAAAAGGCTTAAATTTTTCGGTCTGCTCGACTTGTTTTGGGTCAAAACCCATACCGTCCACGCCGCCCTTTAGCTCTAACTCAAGCGCTCCCAAAAGTCCCTGGTGGGATATAATAATCAAACTTATGCAAAAAAATAGCAAAAACCTTTTCATAACACTAATTATATCATTTTTTTGAAGGAATTGCAAATTTGAGCCCCTTTCAAATCAATGCGCTTTTATGATCTTTTAAGCAAAATATTATTAATTCGATAAAATATTTTCTTGACTTTCCTGCATATGTATAGGAAAATTAGCATTATGAGTGATTATCTTGATCCCAACAATGAAGAGCTTCTCAAAGACTTTTTCAGTGAAGCCCGAATGCAGGTGGACACGATGGAACAAAATGTTTTGGTTCTCGAAAACGAAGGCGCCAATAAAGACGCTGTAGACGAGATTTTCCGCGCGGCTCATACCCTTAAAGGCGGGTCGGCAACCGTGGAAATGATGGAACTATCGCACTTTACCCATCTTGTTGAAGATGTGTTTGACGCTATCCGCGGCGGCTCGGTAGCCGTAAACGGAGATGTGGTTGACGCGCTGCTTCAGGCGATTGACGTTATTAAAGCAATGCTTGATATGAGAATGGAAGGATCTGTTTATCAGGATGATACATCTTCGATAGAGGAGAAACTCCGCGCTTTACTGGGTCCTGCGGGTCAAAAAGCGGGTCCGAAAAAAGCGGCTGCTCCCGCTCCCAAACCTGCCGCTCCGGCTCCCGCTCCGGTGGCTGCCGCTCCTGCGGCTGCAGGCAGCAATCAGGCGCTTTCGTCGCGTGAGATTGATGAACTGAAAAATTCAGTTGATGACGGCTCTCCCATTTACAGGGTTTGCGTCAATTTTGACGAATCAAGTTTGATGAACACTGTCGGCGGAATTCAGGTTTATGCCGCGCTTAAGAGCCATGGCACGATCCTTAAAACCGTTCCCGATTTTGAACAGCTCTATGCCGATAACTTTTTCCAATATGTTGATTATTATATCGCTTCTAAGGGAGACCCTCAGTCAATAAAGAAAGCATGTATTCTGACTGACGTTAGTTTGGGCGCTGAGGTAATGGATATTTCGAAACCGGGAGCCGCTGCTGCTCCTGCGCCCGCGCCGAGACCTGCTGCGGCAGCTCCTGCTCCTGCGGCAAAGCCCGCGGCGTCGGCTCCTGCGGCAAGCGCGCCGGCAGGTTCTGCTCCGGCTGCTCCCGCGGCAAAACCCGGCTCGGCAACTTCCGAAGACGCGAAGAAAGCCGGAAAAGAAGCCGGTTCGATTTTACGCGTAGATTCAAAACGCATTGACGACTTATTAAACCTTGTTTCGGAAACGGTTATTACAAAAGCGACATTCAACCAGATCAATATGCAGTTTAATGATCTTACAACTCAGCTTCGCGAAATCGAAAATCTATACCGCGAGAAAATCAAAAATCTGTTTGATACTCTTCCCAATTATCTTGAAAATATTCAGGAAGGCTCGTCGGTAAAAGATGTCCGCAAGGAAATAAACGAACAATACGGCGATGTTTTTACACTTTTTGACAGTTTTGAAGCGTCTTTCAAAAATAATATGGCTAAGTTCCGCTCTACTTCGCAGAACCTTGGACGTATTACAGGGGAACTTCAGGAAGGCGTTATGCGCATCCGCATGGTTCCGATCAGTCAGATATTCAGCCGTTTCCCGCGTCTTGTGCGCGACCTTTCAAAATCGCTTAATAAAAAGATCAATCTGGTTATCGAAGGTGAAGACACAGAACTTGACAAGACAGTTGTCGATGATCTTCTCGATCCGATCATGCACTCTGTCAGAAACTCCATCGACCACGGTATTGAATCCGCTGAAGTCCGCCGCGCCGCAGGCAAGCCCGAAGAAGGGCAGGTACTCCTTAAAGCCGCCAACGAAGGCAACATGATTGTCATCGAAATCGGCGACGACGGTAAAGGTATTGACGTTGACGCGGTTAAAGCGAAAGCGGTCGAACGCGGAATTATCAGCCCGAACAAGCTTTTAACGGATGTCGAAGCGTTCAACCTGATCTTCGAACCCGGCTTCTCAACGGCAAAAGAAATTACAAGCATCTCAGGACGCGGCGTAGGCTTAGACGTTGTTCGCCGCCAAATCGACGATCTCAACGGAACTGTTACCGTTAATTCCGAGCGCGGAAAGGGAACCAAGTTTATAATCAAACTGCCTCTTACGCTGGCGATCATTCAGGGTCTGCTTGTCAGAGTTGGAACCGAAATCTATTCGATCCCGATTACGTCGGTTATCGAGAGTTTGCGCATTAAACCGGAAGAGATCAAAAAGATCGACAACTACGAAGTTTTCAATATCCGCCAGGATGTAATTTCCCTCCTGCGGCTTAACCGCCTCTTCGGCATAAAAACAGAAGAACAGCAGGAATATCACTTTATTGTAATTGTTGGAACGGCAGAGAAGAAAATGGGCTTCATGGTTGACAGCCTCATCGGAGAAGAAGATGTTGTTATCAAACCGCTGAAGGATCAATTTACGAATTCTCCGGGTATTGCGGGAGCTTCGATATTGGGAGACGGATCGGTCTCACTTATTATTGATGTCAGCCAGCTTCTGGATTTAGGATTGAAAAAGGAAATGGAGCAGCGCCGAATCCGCGAAGCTTCAATACGGTAGGGTAGGGGAATATGGCAGCAGTAATCAAAGATTTAGCTCAGGTAAACGCCGATTTGCAGGAACAAAAAGAGCGGGTTGATAACGTAGACTTCAAAATGGTCACTTTCTCTCTTGCCGGAAAAGATTACGGCGTTGATATCATGAACGTAAAGGAAATCGCGAAAGCCGATAAATTTACATATGTGCCGAATGCAGCTTCGTTTGTCCGCGGCGTGTATAATCTTCGCGGCGATATTATTCCCATTATCGATCTTCGTAGTTTCTTTCATTTGCCTGTCCCTGCTTCGGAGAAAAAAGAAGTTTCGGAGAACATGCTCATCCTTCATATCAACGATCAGGTTTACGGAACAATAGTAGACAAAATTGATAAGGTTGTAGGAATCAATCATGAATCGATTCAGCCGCCGCACCCTATTTTCGGTGATATCAACATTAAGTATATCAGCGGCGTAGTTGAAAAAATGGGCGAGCTTTATATCATCCTTGATGTTGTCCGTATATTTACAGTCAGCGATGAAGATAAAAAACGCAGCGCGGGTGTTGCTGACGGAGAGTATTTTGTTCCGCCGCCTGCCGCAGGAGATCAGGGCGCCGCTCAAAGAGCCGCCGCGAATTCCGCTTTCGGTTTTATACAGGAAAGTCTCGCGGCTCTGCGTCGTTTCACTGTAACGCCTGTAAACGAAAAATGGCTCGCGAAACGTTTCGGCGAGTGGGGTATCGGGCGTTCCGGCGAAAGTTTGCAGCTGCGCACAGCCACCGAGGCTGATGAGTTCCTTGACACTTTCAGTTCTCCGTGCAATAACGAATTCTGGTCTGAAGCATACGCCAACAGCATCAAGAAGATTATGCCTGACGCCATGGGCGCAAATATCAATGTATGGAACATCGGTTGCGGAAAGGGGTATGAAACCTTCTCGTTTGCGTGTATACTAAAGTCCAAGTATCCCAATTCCCGTTTTAAAATATGGGCTAATGATAATGATATTATGGCTGTTTCTAACGCGCCTAATATGTATTACGAAATAGAAGACGTGCCGGATTATTGCAGACCGTTTATGGTGCGCGGGACAACCGGCTATTCCTTCATTCCGGCAATCAAGGAATCGATTGTTTTCGAGTATCATGATGTTACTCATGAAAACGCCTTGCCGGATCTGGATATTATCGTCGCGAGGGACATAGTTTCATTCCTGTCGGAAGCTGAGCAGAACAAGGTAATAAACGATTTCTCTGAAAGATTGAGAAATAAGGGTATTATTATTATGGGAAGGAACGAAGAGCTGAACGGTCTTATCTGGCAGTCAATTGCCGATGATCCTATTTCGGCTTATTTACATTCAGTGTAAAGTATGATATTATAAGTAAAAGAAGCAAGGAGTATTATTATGAGAGTCGAATATATCAACCCTTTTGTAGAGTCCGCATTTGCTGTATTGAAAGAGGTGTTGAATACCGATGTAAAACGCGGGGAAATTTACCTTAAACCTACTTCAATGTCCATTATGGGTGTTGCAGCTCTTGTGGGTCTTGCAGGTGATGTCGAGGGGCGCGTTCTTTTTGATATGACAAAAGATACAGCTCTGCACGTAGCCGGCGCTATGAACGGCGAAGAATTTAAAGTTTTTGATGAGCTCGCAAAGGCGACAATTCAGGAACTCGCAAACATGATTACCGCACAAGCGGTAACCAAGCTGCATGAGTTAGGTTTCAAATTTGACCTTACTCCGCCGGCGCTCTTTACCGGTGATAACATGGAAGTTTCCACAAACCTCGGTGAGGTGGAAGCTCTTATAGTACCGATGGAGCTTGGCGCTAACGGCAAAATCGAAGTAAACGTAGCAATCCGCGAAAGAGTAAAATAAGCGATTTTTACTTTGTTGTCATTTGAATATACTTCCCGGCAGAGTCAGAAGGAATGCCGGGAGGGGGATTCCTAATAATCTAAATTCCAGACAAACGTGAGGTCCCGTTGCGGTTCCTGTTTCTCCGACTGTTCCTATAACCGTTTTGTGATTAACGCTGTCTCCCGGTGAAACATTCAAAGAATTTAAATGATAATATCTTGATTGAATAATTCCAAAATGTGAGACAGTTACAAAAATTCCCCGTCCGTCATTTATCTCGCTGTTAGCCTGTTGTACCTTACCTGAGGCAATTGGATTGACGGGCGTTCCTATTGCCTGAGCGATATCGCTGCCTGTATGGAATAAACGTCCGTCCGCGCCGCCCGGTCTAAGCCCCCACCAAGAAGTGAGTTTTCCTCCCGCAACCGGAGGACGGAAAACTAATGCAAAAACAAATAAAATTCCGAGAATAGTAAAAATTTTTTTCATGTTCATCTCACTTTATAGATTTATTTACGAACAGCATATTATTTTATCTGATTTGTAACAAGACGCGAAATTTTGCAATATTATGTATAAATATCTAATTTTTTTGTTAAAATCATCTATATTGACTTTTTTTTTGGTTTTAGATATATTTCAAGAACCCTTTTGAGGGCGGTTAGCTCAGTTGGTTAGAGCACCAGCTCGACACGCTGGGGGTCACAAGTTCGAGTCTTGTACCGCCCATGACCTGATCATTAATTTTTAGTGGTCAGGTTTATTTGCTTTTCCTTCTGCCCAATACTATAATTTATTGTGGAAGAAAGTATGTTATTTGCCATATAATACCATCTTTTGATGGCGTCATCAGATAGATTTAAAGAAGGAAAGAATGTCAATGACATACAACTCTATCTTTCGTAAAATCAGGAAACATTCATTTGTTATTGTGATTGGCGTTATGGCTATGGTTTCTGTAATCATAGGAGTTGGGCTCTTTGTTATAAGGCATAATGTAATAACCGCAAACAACAACCTTGGCACTTACGCGGCAAATGACGCTAAACAAGCGCTTATAAGCCAGATTGAGGATACGCTTTTGCGGCTTGCCGAAAGTAAAGCCGCTGTTAGCGATGAAAAATTCGCGAGTATTGCCGAACATATCAATATTATTACCCAAACAGCGACACGAATCAGATCTAATCCAAACGAATACGGGCGCAGAGCCATTTCTTTTCCCGATACTTCCAACACCGAAGGCAAAGTAACCGTCATGGTGCAAATTTCGGATAACACAACTTACGCCCAAATGAGAAACGAAATTGATCTGATGGCGAATATACAGGATCTGCTGCTTGCCATCCAGATCAACAATAAAAGCGTCGGTACAACTTATGTCAGCACAGAAGGCGGAATTACGGTTTGCGCCGATCCGGACTCCGCGCAGAAAACTCATTTCTTCAATTGCAGAACGCGCGTGTGGTACAGAAACGCGAAGGAAGCGAATAAGCTAATCTGGACTGATGTATTCGAAGATTATCTGGGACGCGGGCTTGCTATCACCTGCGCTAAACCTTTTTATGACGCGGGAGGAAATGTAGCGGGCGTTGCTGGCATGGGATCGTTTTTATCTACGCTTCAGGATGTTGTCGTCGGAGCTGTGATCGGAGAATCAGGTTACGCCTTTATGATAAATGAAAAAGGCGAAATGATCATTTCGGACAGTATTAAAAAAGACGCGGACGGAAAAATAATACGCGAAAATCTTCTTGAAAGCGGAACATTCCCAAGGGAAACAGCGCAGAGAATGATAGAAGGAAAATCCGGCATTGAGCGCATTGTGCTGGACGGCGTTGAAAAATTTATCGCGTACTGCGGATTAACTACAATACCGTGGAGTCTTGCTGTAGTAATTGATAATGATGAAGTTATCGCGCCCGCTCTTGCTATCGAAGAGAATATTATTGATTTAAAACAATCGGCGCTTAATTCAGTCGGCTCCGTGATGCTGTTCATCGCGATTCTTTCCGGGCTTGTGATTATACTGATTATTTTGGGAACGGGAGCTGTCACTTACAGGCTCGCGATGAGTTTAACAAATCCTATTTTTAAATTGACTCAGGATGCCGCGTTAATCGGAAGCGGGGAGCTTGATCATGTTTTGAATGTAAAAACCGGCGATGAACTTGAAATTTTAGCGGACGCGTTTAACACGATGATCGACAATGTAAAAAAGATTTCCGAAGAAAAAGATTATGCCGAGCAGAGCAATCGTTACAAGAGCGCGTTTCTCGCGAATATGAGTCATGAAATCCGCACTCCTATGAACGCGATATTGGGCATCGCGGAAATTCAACTGCAAAATAAAATAAATTCTCCCGATACAAAAGAAGCGTTTAATAAAATATACGAGTCAGGCGATTTATTATTAAAAATAATCAACGACATACTTGATCTTTCAAAAATTGAATCTGGCAAACTTGAATTGATTCTTTGTAATTACGATATCCCCAGTCTTATTAACGACACAGCGCAGTTAAACCGCCTGCGCTATGACAGTAAACCGATAAAATTCAATATTCATGTTGACGAGAATACGCCGCATAATTTATACGGTGATGAACTTCGCATTAAACAGGTGTTGAATAACATTTTGAGCAACGCGTTTAAATACACAGACAGAGGTAACATCGATTTTTATATTTCATCTGATATTATTGACAGTGAAAATGTAGTTATTATTTTACGCGTCACCGATACAGGTCAGGGAATGACGGAAGATCAAATCGAAAAACTTTTTGATGAATATATACGTTTCAATGTGGAAGCAAACCGTACTATTGTCGGCGCGGGTTTAGGCATGAGCATTACAAAACGTCTTCTTGATTTAATGGACGGTAAAATTTCAGTGGAGAGCGAGCTCAATAAAGGTTCGTCATTTACTGTGTGTATTCCGCAAAAGCGTATGGATGATTCTGTGTGCGGGCGTGAGTTGGCGGAAAAACTGAGTAATTTTAATTTTAACAGCACTTCGCTGACGAAAAAATCCCAATTTATACGCGAATATATGCCGTACGGAAGCGTTCTTGTCGTAGACGATGTAGAATCGAATCTTTATGTTATCAAAGGAATGCTGGCTCCTTACGGATTAAAAATTGATACTGCTACAAATGGATTAGAATCGATTGAAAAAATTAAAAACGGCAGGACATACGACGTTATTTTTATGGATCATATGATGCCGAAAATGGACGGTATGGAAGCCGTGAGAATCATGCGCGGCATGGGATATAATAATGATATAATCGCGCTGACTGCAAACGCTGTTATCGGACGTGAAGAGATGTTCCTGCAAAACGGTTTTGACGGTTTTATTTCCAAACCGATCGATTCGCGCGAATTGAATCAATGTTTAAATGAATTTATCAGAAATAAAAAACCGCCGGAAGTAATTGAAGAAGCGCGGTTAGAACAGCAAAAAAGAGAACAGGAAAACGCTTCTGGTATTAATCATTCCAACTTAGAAAAGTTTTTTATCCGCGACGCGCAGAACGCTGTAAAAATATTAAGTGATTTATGCGGCAAAATTGAAAATTTAAACAACGAGGAAAAAGAAGCGTATATCACAACAGTTCACGGAATTAAAAGCGCCCTTGCAAACATCGGAGAAAAAGAGTTATCTGACACCGCAGGCAAACTGGAAACGGCAAGCCGGGAAGGAAATCGGGAAGGCGATAAAGAAGAAATGCTTTCCGCTACTCCAATATTGATTAACGCGCTTAGGTCTTTGATAATAAAATTTTCTCCCGAAGAAAGCAACAGTTTAGGAATTTCCGATGATAACACTTCACTTTTAAAAGAAAAACTTCTGATTATTAAAACGTCATGCGAACAGTTAAATAAAAAAGACGCAAAAAAAGCGCTGAATGAATTACGGCAAAAAACGTGGACAAAAGATATAAATGCCGCTTTAGATGAAATTACGGCTCATTTATTGCACAGTGAGTTTGGTAAAGCGGCGGAAACAGCGCAGCAGGCGGCATCGGCGCTATAGACAATGGATTATTTTAATGTTATCTTTAAGTATGGACGGTGTAGCTTTACGGTTTGAAGAAAGAAAAGAAAAAATTACCGATAAATTATCGACACAATACTCATTATCCCGCATCTCAATAGAAGAATACGAACGTCTGATAAAATACAGCCAGGAAATAGAAACCGAAAAAGAACTTACCATTCTTGAACAAATTG
>Ga0209755_10006200_pt1 | contig 13329 bp, 9 predicted proteins | sample TergutCo191P1_FD_187301 | JGI IMG/M metagenome (GOLD analysis project Ga0209755, IMG submission 187301) | Cornitermes sp. P1 segment gut microbial communities from Petit-Saut dam, French Guiana - Co191P1 (SPAdes) (version 2) | ecosystem: Host-associated > Arthropoda: Insects > Digestive system >... | reverse complement strand
TAAGAGAAGTTTCAGGGTACTCAAAAGCAGTGAGGCACTATCTGGCTTGACTAGTGCCTTAGTTTTAGAGATACAATCCACAGTTGGCATTTTGTTCATATTTGCAGATCAGTTTAATTATTCAGCCCTGTCTGCTTTGTGGGGGGGGGGCATTCAAGGCAAGAAGAATGCTTCGAGTAAGATAAATGGGAGAACCAGCTGTGCTGCTTAATATGTTTTAGTCTACTCATTACTGCTAATTTTCTTTAAATATTCTTGATTTTTTGTGTCTGATGTTCACACTATTAACCCTTTGGTGCCCAACATCAGATATATCCATCATGCAGTGTGATGCCAAAACACCAAATGACATGTATAGTTGAGAGTCTCTCATGGCCTGTGTAATGCAGTCCCAATTTAAATTCTGATCTGCTACACATCACATCTGGCAGTTAATTTTGGCACCAAAAAGTTATGCCTACTTCTAGTGTTGAATTGTCATTTTGTGGTACTCCAGAATTTTTATGGATCATCTTCATGTTAATTCATGTCATACAACACATTACCTGAGTGGTCTGTTTCACATTGGTAATTGGTAGACATTAAGTGTCCAAAGGAATGTTATTTTGGCTGTACTGAGCAAATGGCAGGGCATATGGTGGTGCAGTTGGTTGAGGAACTGTGCTACAAGCTGGATAGTCCTGTGTTCAAATTCTCGATGGTGTCATTGGAATTTTTCGTTGACATAATCCTTCTGGCTGCATTATGGCCCTGGGATCGGCTCAGCCTCTAACGGAAATGAGTACTAGGAATATTTTCTGGGGAGTAAAGGCAGCTGGAATGTAGAACTGACAACCTTACTGCCATCATGTGCCAATTATCTTGAAATCTGGGATCCTCAACCTCCTGGAACCCTCATGGTCTGTACAGGGGTGGCTTTACTGTTTTGCTGAGCAAGTGCTATCTTCTTTTGTCACTATTACTCCATATTCTTTTATTTTATGTTTTAGATAATGCATGATTTATATTCTGTTGAGGAGGTGGCAACAATTTCAAATATTTCATACACTTGAGTATGGAATTTTGGCCATTTTGTATTGAAACATTATAGAATAGTATTCCAGACTATGGTGGGAGATTATTTCTCATATATGCAAAGACTGGTGATAGCCATTGTTCATTTTGTATCATCCATGTCTGCTAAAACCATGATAGTAATGTAGTGTGTAGGATGAAGCTCTTGAAACCCTGTAGTTGGTCTTGAACCATCTCAGTTTGTTAATTGTAGACTACACCACTGCAATTATATCAAGCAGCAGTCAATGTGGCTTGTTTTTGAAAAGTACCCACTCCCAGACAATTGGAGCTCCAGTTTTCTGACTGAATTTGTCATCATTTTTGCTTGTACCATTGAATGTTTGCCAGTGTAGTACACCTGAATAGGACATCACCACTTCCTGTCCAGGTTGACTGCAAGAAGTTTGTCAGTTGCATTTGTAAGGTAGCTAATGATCAATGGAAGAGAACACACTATGGAATGAGAAATTTGAAAGTTTATGGTTGATGTCAGTGATGTGAGTGCCCTGAGACAACATACAAGGATGGCACAGGCAGCACCTGAATCTGAAACTGGCACAGGTTGTTTGGAGACTGAGGCAGAGCATGTAGTTGGAACTAACAGTCCCTACCAGAGACAGCATTGTCTGAGTGTTGTAGAAGAAGGCTGTGCATGACATCAGATTGAGATGAGCAACAAATTTTCTCCTGCTTGGTGCTGTCAGGCTATATAGAATTAAATGCTTTTGATATTCTTTTCTGAACACTGTGCAGAAGATCCTAAATGTTGAAGTCTTTGTAGTACTTCTGTGGACTAACTGCTGCAGTATTTGGTGGTGTCTTGTATTAAACATCTAAATCCCAGTGCGCCACCAGGTTTAGCATTTGGTAACTCTGCATTTTTCCCGTCCTGTGTACTTATTTGTACCATGTAATTCTTACAATGAGCAGCAATTATTTGTGTACACAACCATAAGTTGTTCTTCCTGATCAAAGCAAATTGTTTTCTCTGTGAAGTATGAACTGAGATGAAAACTCACTCTTCTGGTTTATTATGCAGCGAGCAGTGGTAATGCCTCACTGATGTCTTGGGACAACTTGTCAGTCCTCTCTTCAGGGATCAGTCATTCCCTCTTCAAGGGTCAAAGATTCTTCACCTTTGAAGATGGGACCGACAGGTTTCCCAAAATGTCGGTAAGGAATTGCCACTGTTCTCTGTGCAAAATAGCCCAGACGATCATGGCTGTCAACTCCCAACGCCATGCATGATCTACAGTTTTGTGGAAAAATACCAATGTAGAACATGTTTAATTCTGTGCCCAGTTATACATGACCCCAGTTTTCAGATGATGAAATATGTAAAAACTTTCTGACCATTTATAGTAATAAAGAACAAACTGGTCACTCACGTATGTAATGTTGATGAAGTATTTTAGAACCATGATGTCCACCAATCACCAAATAGTGGGAACTGAGAAATTCTGCAAATGATGTTCGCTGTTTTGTGCAGTGCAAATTTACGCTGAATCTTATTTATCACTAGAATGTGCTGTATTTTGTGTGTTACACATTTCTTAAAATCTTTCAGGTCCATTGCTGGTTCATTTCAATGGAGGTGTGCCTGATCTCCTGGTTGAAGATGGAGGTAGTATGTATTCCTTCAGTATCTAACAGTATATGTTTATATGGTGTGAGGAGCAGCAAGTAGGTGTTACCATACTGAGCATGGTGCAGGTCATATTGAGGTGCTGGAACTGGATGCAGGCCCTGTGCTTTCGTGTGTATTGCCTTTACCAGCACAACCTTATGCATGGAAATGTGTAATACTTGTTTCTATAACATGAAGTGGTACCTCCAGCAGTTCCACATGTTTTTAGGATTACCCTGCTTGGACTATTGGGATGTAGGACATGAGTGTCTACTACAAGAACCATTAGAGGGTCAGTCTGCTGTTGACAAATGTTTGTAATGAAGTACAGTCTTTTACTTTTAGAAGAACACGACAGATTTGAATCATGGGACTAAGTTTACAAGTGCAATAGTGTATATGATGAAATTCTAAACAAAAGACTTGCTCTGTTGAATGGTGTAATGCATATTGTTTGGGGAGACAAACATCAAGAATGCGCACTGTAGACTGGTTGCATTAGTCTGTGCTTAGGTTGGATCCATATAGCACATCTTAAAGAGTAATTTTGTTCGGCACACGTCATAGGAGCCCATGCAGAAGTGTTTATAATGTCAAAACTGCTGCTTGTGTCACTCCTGTTTCTTTTTCTCGTATGGATCTTTAGCCCCTTTCCAGGCTACTGCCTTCCCTAGCTAGGGTTTTGAAACAATATTAATATATGGGGTAGGGTTACCTGTAAGCCCAACCCCAAGCCTGGAGGACCATGATTTTATATTGGGGTTTACTCCCTTAGGGATTCACTTCATCTGGCTCCTCTGTTGTGGCCTGGGTGACCCTGCTGGTAGTTACACTATAGCCAGCATAGTCCCAGGCTTCCTTGAAGCAGGCATTTCTCCCTGCCTGGCCTTACATGCCGAGGTACTACTCCTTTGTACTACTAAATGCTATTATATTGTTTGAAGGGAAATGATTACGATATCTTGATTTTAAGCTTTCGCTGTGTTCAGTATGTTATATGTTTTCTTTTGGGTAATTCCCCGGCGTCTTGGCTTTAAAAGCTGACGTTTCGGAACCCTCTATCTGTTCCATCTTCATGGGCAGGTGGATGAAGAATGACTGGGATGGGACGTGCATTGTATTTGTACCTGAAGGGGTTGTGGTAGGAAAGTGGCCAAGCTAATGGGAGGGAGAGTGACCGGACAGGGCAGGTGGAGTCACAACAGGTTGTGGAAGGGGGAGGCATGTATAAGTGTGTGGGTGGGATCACTATTGTGTACTCAGTGGCTGTCTCCTTTTCTTGAGTCTGTGTAACAGTGGTTTCCAGGATTTGCTGAGGCTGAATCTCCCATTTCTGTTGATGTTGTTTGGATGCATCTCAATTTCGATGGCTTCTCTGATGAGATGATTCATGTAGCCGGTCTTTGTAGAGAGGAGTTTAGTGTCTTGTAATTTGATGATATGATCATGATTGAAGCTGTGTTCAGCAACTGCTGATTTGCCAGGTTGGACCAGTCTGATGTGTGTACTATGTTCTCTAATGCGGAGCTGGATGGACCGTCCGCTCTGTCCGATGTACACCTTGCCACATTCACAAGGAATCCTGTATATGCCTGGTGTCCTTAATCCTGGTGCATCCTTGGTTGGTGGCATGTAGCTGGATATTTTCCTGGGTGGTATGGTGACACTTTTGATATTGTATTTGGCCAACATTCTGCTGATTGTGCCATATGTATTATGAGTGTATGGTAGGTAGGCTCTGGATGTGGGTTTATTCTCAGTCTTGTTAGTCCGTGTGGCCAGTTTCATGGCTCGTATCTGCTGACGGCTGTAACCGTTTTGTTGGAAGACCTTGGTGAGGAATGTTAGTTCAGATGCAAGGGATTCCTGATCGCATAGAGCTTTTGCTCTGTGTACCAGGGATGAGAGGACTGAGTGTTTGTTGGCTGGATGGTGATGGGATTTCTGGTATAGGTAGAGGTTGGTGTGGGTGGGTTTCAGCATCAGCAAACCCTGGAAACCACTGTTACATAGACTCAAGTAAAGGAGGCAGCCACTGAGTACACAATAGTGATACCACCCGCACACTTATACATGCCTCCCCCTTCCACAACCTGTTGTGACTCCACCCGCCCCATCCGGTAACACTCTCCCATTGGCTCGGCCACTTTCCTACCACAACCCCTTCAGGTATAAATACAACGCACGCCCCATCCCAGTCATTCTTCATCCACCTGCCCATGAAGATGGAACCGATAGAGGGTTCCGAAACATTGGCTTTTAAAACCAAGATGTTGGGGAATTACCCAAAAGAAAACATATTACATGATTACTATATGTTTGCTGCTTACATGGAATTAACATAGAATGGCTGTAATTCCATTGTATGATAGCCAGACTTGTTGAGATATCATAAACTTCCTTGTACTTAGCTGGGCAGCTCTGTAATTTGCATGCAGCAAACTGGAATCCAGAATCTTCTGCAGCTCTTAATTTGTTTCATTTTCCAGGGTTCTGGTAGTTGGTGGATTGTATGAATTCTTTAGGCAGCCCATGGGACTTTTAAAACAAATTATGAATACACCCAATGATTACAATTTATAAATAGAAACGTTCAGTTGGATACAGTCATAAAATTTATCATGATATTGTTGAGCAAAACTCTCTGTCACTTCATATTTTTGTGTTACCTGCATTGTTTAATTACCAGAAGTGATTCATTTGTTTGACAAGTATGTGCAATGTTTGGTAGCACATATTTGTATGAACAAATGTTTCTTTCTCAAGAAACTAAACAAGAGCGCCAAAAGATCATGTTTAATGGATGTACTTGTGTCATTAATAAAGAAATTGGTAGCTACACAAATTTGAAACTTGGCGATAAGCTAAGCGCAAATATAAGGTGCAAGGAGGAATGATTGAGATATGATCAAAAATGTAAATTGGTTTTCATGTATAGTATCTGTTATGCATGTCACATTTTAATGGAATTTGAATTTTCTCAGCAGATTTTCAAAAAATACTCAAATATCAAATTTCTTGAAAATACGAGCCAAGTTCCATGTGGCTGGACAGTTGGATAGACATGATGAAGCTAATAGTTGCTTTTTGCAATTTTGTGAATGTGTCTAAAATTGAGACAAAATACCAAATTTTCCAGACAGTAGGTGTGCCAGGGCACACTCTTTATCCATGCCTATGCACAGATGGAACTTGTACCTTGTGAAATGGCTTAATTCATCACTTGAAAGTGTGAACAGTGGTTAAATGTTGCATCACAGGGAACAGAAATATGAACTTTATTTTCATCTTTTGGGTTTTGACACTGGAAAGTCTGGTTAATAAGTATCAGCGTTTTTGGATCATGCCTTCATATACTACCTTGACTTCTCATATTTACTGGAATGCCGCAATTTGAATCTCTACCACCTTGCCGCATACCTCAGATTTTGTTTGTAATGTAACAGTTTCCTATTTTAATTTATATTTTTTCTTTTGAGTTTTTGGCATAGGCTGCATTTTGTTGAGATGATTTCCTAATATTTGTATTTTGGTTTTCTGAAAGGAATTTTTAACACCAAATAAACTAAGGTTGTGTTATTACCTGTAAGGGGACAGCAGTAGATTTATCCCCATGTTCACTTTGATCATGCAGTTATCAGAACATAACAGTTGCTGTTTTATGTTTTAATGACCAGGTATAGTTCTGTGACAGTTGCATGGCAGTTGGAATATCTCTCATACTCATCTGACTCACGGTACTTAAAACAGTCACATTCTGCATCACTTGAAGAGGAATCTGATGTGTGTATTAAGAGCTCTGTTTGAAAATAACTTCTAACAGTGTTTTTATGCATGGCAGAGATATTGCAATTTATGTTTTGGATCATGGGAGTCAGGGTAGCATAGTTGATATAGTGACTAGTCTATGGACTGGACAATTTGGGGTTCAGATCCTGGCAGGGGCAAGTGATTTTTCTCTTCAGAATTTCAAGACCCAGTCTAGAGCCCACCCAGCTTCTTGGTCAGTGGGTATCGAGGATGTTGCCGTGGGAATAGAGTGGCCAGGGTGTGTTGTTGACTTCACTATATCTAATGCCAAGGTTAAAAATGAGTGGAGTTGTACCTCCACTCTAGTTATATGCTTCCATGGCAGGTATAGGAAAACTTTGCCTTTTATTTTTTCACCTTGTAGTCAGTCCACACTCACTAGAATTTAGTAGAATGTTATGTGCTGTATGTGGTGTAGAATCAGCTTGGTTATTGAGTCATCAAACTCAGTAATTCAGTAATAAAATATAGGATGTCACTATTAATGTGTCTGAACATGTTATTGTGAAATGAAAATTTAAAATGTAAAGTTGTTTCTGTGTTAGATTATACCATGATGTATAAAGGAACTGAAGTCATGATTCACATATTCTTGACATTAGTGCTTGCTGGGTACATGATGGGTCAAGAGGCCACTGTAAACCTTAAGGAAAATGAGTCCTCCGGCACCCATTGGATGTGAAAGGTGATAATAGTAGATTTGGGGGAGAAAAAAACGTCTGCCAGGAATTGAATCCCAGTCATCTGGTCACTTTACTGCTGAACCTATTGTGGCAGTAACATGTTTGGAATTTGATAAGGGACATGAGTGTTCACTTGTCACAGATGGTCAGATGATTTATTTGCTGAACCCACATTTTGCATTTACATTATTTGTGAAATAATGGGATTATGACTTTACAGTACTTGTATACTTGGGGTTGTATTTGACCATTATACTGCAGTGGTATTGTGTATTGTCGATAGGATTGTCAGCTTTACGTGACATTAAGGCGCAAAACGAAAATATATTTCTAAACACTTTTTTAACTGATGTGGCAGGGATGATAGCACCATGGCATGCAGATGAACAGGGGGCTGGTGACTTTCTGCTATCAAAATTCCAACTGCGAGAAGGTAATGGAGCAGTTGAAGTCTTGGAGAAGGGTCTGTACTATATCTATGCTCAGGTGAGAGTGTATCAAGCACATGTTATGATCATATGTTATGTACTTTTTGTTATGTGCAGTAATGTCTGTGTAAACAAAACATGAATTGAACAGAAACCCAATGTTATTGGACATGCTTGTAATAAAACCAACTAGATGCACTGATTTCTCAAATTTATTTTTGGAATAAAACTACATGTTTCAGACAGTTCCTCTGTCCCACATCAGGAGTTTTTCACTGTACACACAGCAATGGTATATGTTGTACAGGTACTTTCTGAAACATGTAAAGTTTTATTCTAAAAATAAATTTGAGAAATTAGTGCATCTAGTTGGTTTTATTATAAGAATATGTCACGATGCACGGTCATCTGAATGTCAAAGCTATTGGACACTCAAGTTTCAGGTCTTTACTTTGGTTGTTGTCTTTGGAGTTGTAACAACGTGCATTCTTGTAGGTGGACAGGGTTGAAGTGATATTCACTGATTTCCAGTTTCTCACATTTATTGTTTTTTGAATCCAGCTAGAGATCCTAGATTTTTTATTCCTGTTGCTTGTACTGTGTTCCTTCCTGTATGCCACACTACCATATTTATCAACTGGTTAGTACCCAGTGTTTTGTGATTTCAAATTTGTGTTGGGCTTTGGCCTTTTCTGTTTTGAAACATTGTTTACATTTGTTGATCATACTGTTCCATAGGTGTATTACACAACAACAGAATCGTCAAACAGTTTTTCTATCAAACTCCGTGAGAAAGGAAAATCATCACATGAAGAGCTTGCAGTATGTAGTGTGAATATAGCAGTCAAACAATACATGTCAGAAGTGAGTTGCTTTACTTCTGTAGTACGGTTCCTTAATGCTACCGACCGTGTTTTTCTCTGGCAGCGTGAGCGTAATCGCAGAATGGTCCTTCGTAATGGTTTCTCTTTCTTTGGCTTTGTTCAGCTTAGTGGTAAGAGAGACTGATGTTTGATTGGAGGCTGTCCTTTCCAAGCTCCCACAAGTAAACTTAGATGGGATTTAGAGATGGGTGGTAGGACCAGAACCAGGCTGTTGGAAGCAACTGGAATTTGGAAATTCCGTGCATTTTATACAATTAAGATAGTATTTAAGGAAATGGTATGAGTGTGTGAGCATATGTTCATATAAAGATTACTGTCTTCTGGGATGTATTGCATTGTAGTCTTTTAACTAGTAACCGGTGTTTGGGAAGAACCTGATGCCTCAGTCATTAGGGTAAAAAGCTTTTACCTTGAATATGTAGGCTGTGGGTTCCTCTACCAGATTGCATGGTTTCACATCCTGGGAGATAGTAATGCTCATAATCACCACTGTGAGAACCTCAGATGTCATTTACTGCTGTAAGTTGTGACAGTAATCTGCAGCTTTGTAATTCATAATTCTTTGTATTGTCCATATCAACACACGCACAACATACATATGTTCACAATATTTTATATATTGAAAAGTGCTCCCACACCATCTTCAGGGATTCTTATCCTTCTACTTTGCTAAAGTTATAAAAGTCATTAGGGTTCCTAATGGTTCTTCAGGTTGTGCCATTTTCAAATTTTTGCATAGTGTTGGAAATTATCATGTTTAACAAAATGCAAGTGTAAGTGTGATAATCAAGTAAGTCTGTTCACTGAACCACATTTTGCAAATAGTGTCATTTATTTTAAGGTTTATATTCACTTGGTTGTTGCAAAATGCAACACCTGTTGGTACAAAGGAGTGCTTATTTCTAGGGTTATTCTAGGTGAAAGCTCTGTAATATGTGTCTCAATTTATGAAAGATGTCACTTGCATAGTTACTGTGAGACTATATATGAGGATTGGACTAGTTTGTTCACTATTTTACCAGTTTGAGCACTCAACATAGAACAGATATTCATTTAGTGCTTTTTAATGGGTATGTGTAGTGGTATAATGGTAGTAGTGTTTGTTTGCACCTGTTACTATGTGTGATTATTCTGGCAGAGAGTTGATAATGAGTTAGTTATGTAAGTGTAAAAATGATACAATTATGCTTGATATGTGACTGAATTTTAAATGCCTGTTGTTGTTCTTGTTGTTGTTGTTGTTGTGGGGTAGTCCACCACCAATGCTTAAAATGGCTGTTAGCCAAAATAGACTCTTCCCTGGAAAACCATGTCTTTAAAACATTTTGGTTAATTATAATTTTTGTTGTATATGGAATGTTATATTTATTTTAGCTACTGTGTTGGAAGGAAGGAAGAGTGGGTTATTTGGAGAGAAAACTAGAGTTATATTGAATCAGCTGTGGTTAACAGTGTTGAGGTGTACAAAGAAATTACATGGTTTTTCAATTGAAGTGTTGTCATCCTGTTGTGTTTGGCAAATCTATATTGATTACAGGGTCTGAGTAACACAACACTATGAATGTCGGTAATCATTGTGTTTACTAGGACATGTTTAGGGTGACTTGTTGTTGTCATACAATTCATAAAAAGAGAAGTATTTCAGAAAGAGGCCTCCCTTTTAAAAACATAAAATATGCTTTTATGGTATCTTGGTTGTTATTCCAAACAGTAGCATAAAGATCATCAAAAGAGGATAAAAAACTAAATAAAAACTAGAATGTGCTGCAGAAATCTCTTGCTTTGCTCTGGATGTTGTGTGTTGTTTGAAGCATGCTGTGTTTTTGATGCGAAAAGGTCTTCTGCTTTCAATGTGTGGATGTTTGGTGAATGTGGTGTACATAACTAATGTGCATGGATGCAACCTTATGTACGGAATGGTAAATTATTATGGGTCCTCTTATGCACAACTTTCTCATCTGATTAAATTTATCATGTATTCTTATATGTAAAATGTCATTGTCTGTTCAGAATGTACAGTAATGTCGGTAGGATAATGGACTTTTAAGCATGTTGTTACATGTCAAGAACCAGTTTTCACAACTCCACATCATACAGAATAAACAGGCAGGTGAGGGTTATTAGCATGTTCCAGGAAGGATGTGTTGTACGTTATGTGTCAAAAATATGAGACGCCATATGTAATAGGCCCCGTAGTAATTTACCATTCTGTTCATATGGTTGCATCCATGCACATTACTTTGTTATGCCGTGTCCACTCTGCAACCACATATTTAAAGCAGACCTTTTTTTCATCAACACATGGTGCTTCAAACAACACACAACATCTAGAGCAAAGCAGAGGATTTCTGTGGCTCATTATAGTTTGTATACAGTTCTTATCCTTTTCATAAATATTGTTATTCCACTATTTGGAATAATAACCAAGATACCAAAATATCATATTTGGTGCCTTTAAAGGGGAGGCTTCTTCCTAAAACACTCTTTTTTTAAATTTAATTTGTACTACTACTTGATAATGGCCGTATAAGTCAGCTGAAACATGTTGTAGTAAATATAATGAATACATGATGTACTCGGACACTGTAATCTATGTATAAATTCAATGGGTTGGTCATTTTTGCTGTCAATGTGTGTATCTGAAAGTAATTAATTGCATGTCTTATTAATGGAAATGCAGTTTCAATGTTAGACATCCTCTTGCGTTTTTGTATAGTTAATAAATGTAAACCATTAACACAACTTTATTGTAGTATATTTACAGCAGCATGTTTCTGTAAGATTACTTCAATGGAGTTGTGTTAACTGTTTATACTTATTAATTAATGGAGATGTATTTACCTGCCTCAACAAATGTGATGAAGTGTAGATAATACTATGATGCAGTAACTGTCCTGTGTTGTGCATCTCGCTGTGATGAAAAGCTTAAAAAGTAAGTAAATTAAGCTCAGGTATGAAATAATTGGTGCTTATTTCTTTTGTGTGGTACAAAAAGAGAAGTATTTTTCACTTTTGTGTGTAATGTTAGTGTCCAGTAACTGTTTACAGTTTAGAATTGCTGAAAACTTACATTGTGTTTCTAAGAGTGAAAATGTGTTCCTTCTGAATGACAAACAGTAAATTATAATCTCAAAAATATTTAAATGTATCATGATTTGAAAATTTATGTATGAAACAGCTGAGGTTGTAATTTCCCCATTCTTTGGGAATGTGTGGCATTTTTTCAGTGGGTAATTGGTGTGTGACTTTGTAAGACCACTAAGGTGTCTTGAATTGTTAGGGACCAATTGGCCAGTGACATGTTGTAACATCCCAGAAGAACAGAGACCTCATCTACACTGCTGCAAAATCCTGCAAAATTCACCAGTATGGTTATAACTCTGAAAAGTCATTTTAATGTATTCTCTGTGTGCAGAAAATTGTTTTGTAGAGATGTTCAATCATTCTGTGTATTTAATCTTCTGATCTGTTCAGAGATTTGGATGACAGTTGTTTTGGAAGGTCAATGTTAAAGTTGCTGAGGAAGTTTCTGTTGCATATGTGTTACCTTTACCTTGCTACACTATACACTTAGAATCAAAATATGTCTCAAGTAATATATGTAGATTATGATGAGTTTTATATTGTGTGTTGCATATATGTTTTTGTATGATTAACCAGAGCTGCAGCACTGTGGGTGTAAATAACAATAAACTTTAGGAAGTCATTTTCATATATGTGTAGGGATATACATTCGGTGAAAGTAGACTGATTTTAATGTGATATCTTGTTTGTTTCTCAGATATGGAAAAGTAAGTTTCTACCAAGTGAAATGTTGACATACATGTCTTTCATTTCTAAATTTCTGTAAATGCTTGATTGGAGTGATCTCACATACGTCTGTAAAGATCCATTGGCTGATGATGTGTCATCAGCACTAAATGTGTGACCATGTTTAAGGTCATGGATTGCAACAGCTTACGTTATTTCAGTTTGTACATTGTAACATGAAATTTCTTAAATGGGAGAATTTATTTTTGTAAAAAAATTTTTTGTGTCTCCATTATTCTTGCAGCAGATGTGTGTATCCATACACCAACAAGAAAGGGAATAAACAGATTAGAATGAGGTTTTTCATAGACGTGGCTGTGAAGATCATTGTTGTCTTAGTTGTGATGCGCTGTAGTCTAGTTGTCTTAGTTGTAATGCACTGTAGTCTAGCAGTGTGCTGACATTCCAGAGGCTCTTGTCACCTCTGTTATTAGGTCAGCACACTTCTTCCAGATTATATAGTGTTACAACCCAACAGACAGCATTCTTTAAGAACAGATTGCGTTTTAATGTGTTGAGGGTGGTATATATCCATTTGTAATGAAATATTTTAATGTGTGTTTTGTCTGTTCTCATCTCTTGTTTCAACATACTTTCACACACCAGATTTATATAATTTGTCATGAAAATCTGATTTGTACATTGGGGTCACATTTGCAGACCTAAGGGAAGTCAAGTATTCTGTTGAAGTGTTAGAACAACAGAAAGCGGGACAAACTGTTTGTAGACCTAGTATTAATTCTGAGGGCTTTGTGTCTTATATGTTCATGGTCAGTTTCCAGTTTGTATGGCTGTTTTATATTGGTGATAATATATTAAATTTTATGTATTTTACCTCCATAACATGTGAATTCATATGTGTTCTGTTTATCTTTTGCTACCTGAGTACTTTCAGGTGCTATGTTTTGGATTTCCCTCACACTATGTGAATTTGTACATGTTGTGTTTATCTTTAACTACCAGCTTACTCTCATGTAATTTGTTATGACTGCACATACCGTGTGTATTTGTAAATGTTCTTTTTGTATGGC